>ERZ781272.35-NODE-35-length-221765-cov-10.670340_pt1 | contig 221765 bp, 195 predicted proteins | sample MGYA00375850_ERZ781272 | MGnify/ENA primary metagenome ERZ781272 (study PRJEB29790, sample SAMN06051246) | human gut metagenome | host: Homo sapiens | place: USA: Cincinnati, Ohio | collected 2013-06-21 | study: EMG produced TPA metagenomics assembly of the Gut...
ATCTAAGCACGAAGCTTGTAAACACGTTTAGAATTTTCAGGGTTGTTTTACTGTTTAATTTTCAATGTTCATAATTTCACACTTCGAAAAGCAACTTCATCAGTATACTCTATTCAAAATCGAATGTCAAGTATAATTTTCAAATTGTTTCAAACAATTCAAACAATTCATGCTGACGACTTATTCATATTATCACAATAATATATAGCTGTCAACAACAAATTTTTATTTTATACAACTGTTTCTGAAATATAAAGTACAATAAGATCATTCGATATTAATTGGCTCATAGTATGTCTAATATCTATTTGCCTCATTAATATTGCCCTTGATAATATAGTAATTGTATAGAGATTCTGTTATAATGTATTATTATATTGTCCAGTATATTATTCTATTATCCAGTATTTTAATAAGAAAGGTAGTTTAATAACTATGTCTAATAACTCTGCTTATAAACCGACTTCACTACAATGCGAAATCATAATTAATTCCATTATTACCATTCACTACTTCGAATATGGGATCGGATTTGAATTTCTCGGAGAGCGACATGATTTTTGGGAATTTCTCTATGTAGATAAAGGTACTGTTGAGGTTACGACTGATAACGCCGTTTATACTATAGATAGCGGAATGCTTATTTTTCATAAACCAATGGAGTTTCATGCTATTCGTGCACTTGGGAATAAAGCACCTAATCTAGTTGCAATGTCTTTCACTTCCAAGTCAGATTCAATGAAGTTTTTTGAAGAGAAACAATATACACTCAATGAGGATGAGAAAAAGCTAATTTCTCAAATTATTGTTGAGAGTAAAGATGCATATCTAAGTGCAATCAATATTCCTAGCGTTGAGGAGATGATTAAAAATCCAAATGCTCCATTTGGATCCTTTCAAATTATCAAACATAACTTAGAACGTTTATTAATCGATTTACATAGAAGAGACACCTCTTACACTAAAAGTGATAGAGATGTCTCAATCAAACAAAAGAATAATAGAAACGTTATTCTTTGCTCAGTATTAAGCTATATGGAACAAAATATAAACAACAAATTAACAGTGAAAGATATTTGTCAGCATACCATGATTGGCAAATCAAGGTTACAAGATGTCTTTCTTAAAGAATTCGGCCATGGTGTAATCGAACATTTCAACTGTATGAAGATGGAAATGGCTAAGGAATACATCCGTAACGAAAGCATGAACTTTACAGAAATATCCTCACTTCTAGGATTTGATAGTATTCACTACTTTTCAAAGAAATTCAAAAAGATTAATCATATGACCCCAACAGAATATGCTCTATCAATAAAGAGTTTTTAAACTCCACGCATTTCTTCCATAGTAACAGGGCGTCCACCTTCTAATCGCGAACGTTCTGCTCCCAAGGCAATATAATGGCTCTCTACAGATTTATCTAATGTTGTGATAGAGCCATTTTCATTTTGCTCTTTGTTCTCAATTAGAAGTTCAAGAAATTCTTTAACAATTCCTTCATCACCACCACCGTGTCCAGACGATATACTCATGTATTTAGTTACATCAATCGTCTCTGTTGCCTTGCCAAATGGGGTGATGTGTATCAAATTACTTTCCATATTTCCTACAATTTCACCGATTGTACCCATGATTTTAATATCTCTAACATTATCTTTTGTAAACGCACACATAGTGAAGTTTACTGTAGTGTTATCCTCCATTAACAGATTAACAACCTGATGATCCACGACATTGTTATCACAGTGGAATACACACCTTCCGTATGGTCCTGTTTTTAACGCTTCTGTAATTGTTTCTACTGATGGATGAAGCGCTAAAACATTATTTGGCCATCGAGTATTTCCTTGTGCTACTCCAAAAGGCTTTTCTGTTATATAGATTTTTTCTGCGTCATATGGGCAACAATCTTTTACCTTACATCCGTCAAGGCAACGAAGAGCTGCTCCTTCCGGTGCGTTTTCCTCTTTAAAATAATTCAGACTACCATATGAGGAAACGGATCTACAGCCTTTTCCTGCTAGCCATAATAGAATATCCATATCATGACAACATTTTTGAAGAATCATCGGACTTGTCTCATCCGAATTTCTCCAGTTACCTCTTACAAAACTATGTGCTTGATGATAGTAACCTACGCTCTCACTGGCTTGAATAGATATAATATCACCTATTACTTTCGAATCTAATATCTCCTTAAGCTTCATATAATAAGGTGTATACCTAAGCACATGACATACAACTACTTTGCGTTTACACTCTCCTGCAACTTTAATAATCTCTCTACATTCATCTAAATCAGGTGATACCGGCTTCTCTAGTAAAATGTCATAGCCCTTACGTAATGCAGGAATGGCATGTCTAACATGTTGTCTGTCTTGCGTGCATAAGAACAATGCATCAGCTAATTGTTCTTGCTCCATCATCTCTTCTGCGCTAGTAAAGCAAAGTTCTGGTTTTATATTATATTCCTTTGCTACTTCTTCTACTTTGTCTGGATCTATATCCGCAATTGCTACAATTTCCATCATATCAGGAAATAACTTCTGTTTACTGGCATAGGCATCTTTTCCTCGATTTCCTAATCCGGCAATTGCTACAGTTATCTTTTTTGACATTATGTAATCCTCCTAGTTTTCATTCTTAATTTCGTTGCTACTACATTGATAGCATCATTATACTGTGATAAAGAGGAGTTTTATTTGTACTTACATCCATGTTATGTGTAAATTTATCCACTTTTTTCATTAATAAGGATAAAGATTTACGACGTTTACATTAAATTAATTGTAAGACAATTTAAGTTCTATAATAAAAAACCCCCAGGTGTCTGACTTTCAAACACAAGGAGGCTTAACTCATATTTATTCGTTATTTTCTTCATCCATTTCACTAACATCTATATCTAAGGTATGCATGGTTCTTCTCTTACGTCTTGCTTCTTCAGATGCTACCATAATATAATCTTTAATCTCTGCAGCATGTTTAATATGAACAAGTTCTAGCTCCGGATGTGTCGTATCACCTGTGTAACAGATCACTGTACCGATTTTGAAAATTCTTTCTAAAAAGCTCTTTTTCAAACGTACATCTTGAATCTTATACATATATGCGTCATCTTCTGTAATGCTTAAAAATCCGCTTTTGATTGTAATTTTTTCATCCATAATTGTATATGTTGTAAAACATATCGGTAAGGCTAAAAATTTTGTTCTTTTCTTCTCAATAAAGCTCATTGCACTTTACTCCTTTAATAAAACATATTCCGATATTTAACTACTCCCCTAATATCAATTCCTTTATTTTACCGTAACTTGGCTAACATTGTCAATATTAGTTACTGTTAAAGTCGTGTTACTAATTTTTGTTTTTTGAGGTACTTCAAATAACAATACTGCATTCTTTGATTTACCCGCAGCAATCGTTGAACTAAAATACTGAATATCATTAGAAACAATTGATAAAATTGGATAATAGACTTCATCTCCAATCTTCAATTCATAAGATATTCCGGAACGAACTAAGTTAACTGTTTGCTTTTTCTTACTATTATTTTTGATATTGAATTCTAATATTACCAATTGATTTCCTGATTTTGCTTCAACATTAAAAGCTTGCTCACTATAGTCTCCTGAGTAGCTAGTTGTAGTTGTAAACTTTTTTAAATCTACTGTTAGATTCTTATTCTGATAAATATCCGACAATTCGCTATATGTTTCCCTTGTATCCTCTTGTTTACTAGAATTGTCATTCTTAATAACTTTATCATTTTTAATAATATCTTCTTTCTTATTTACGCTAGCAAGAACGGGGTCTGCTTTCACATTCTTGTCAGAAGATGGTCTTTGATATGGATATACCAGTCCACCACTGTAATACTTGTCAAACTTTAATACACTTCCCGCTATGTACTGTGCAACTATTGCATTATTCTCATCTTTTAATGTTTTCGTACTTGAACACGCTGATAAGAGCATTATTGATACCGACATAATCGCAAGTAAACTGATTTTCTTCTTCATTGCATCTCCTCCATCTCTATCTATTGTAATTATAGATTTCATTTATTCTTCGTAAGTATTTTGATACTATCCCTCTAAAACAGAATAATTGAATAGTCGCAATATCATTACATTATATTATTACTATATTAACAAGTTATGAGAGAAATTTCAATGCATTGTTTTACCTATTTTTTCATTTACAGACAAAAAACAATCTAATGATTCCTCATGTATTAACTATTGATTTTATATTATAATTATTACATAAGGAACTTAGATTGTCTTTAAGTTTATAATAATTCTTCTTTAATATCTTCTTATCTTATATCTCCGTATCTAACTCAAACCAAAACTCCACACCGTTTTCATGATTAATAACACCACACTCTTTATTATGGGATGCCATAATAGCTTTTACAATAGACAATCCGATTCCGTTACCACCATATTCCCTCGTTCTAGCTTTATCTACTTTATAGAATTTAATCCATATCTTATCTATATCTTCTTCTGGTATAGGATCACCTGTATTAAATACCGAAACACGTATACAATCTTGTTTTTGCTGTAACTTAATTTCTATCACCTTATCATAGGCAATATGATTCAATGCATTACTTACGTAATTCGTTATTACTTCTTCTATCATATATTCATCTGCCCATACATCAATTGGGTCAGTCTCATTGAATAATACTTTAGTTTCTTTCTTCTGTGCTAAGATATTCGTTGAATTAATAACTCCATTAATAAGTGCAACTATATCAAAACGTTCAATAGTGGCTTGATTATTACCAAATTCAATTTGGTTTAAGCTTAGTAGACGTTTTACCATCACATTCATCTTAGACGCTTCATCAATGATTACTTCACAGTAGAAGTTACGACTTTCTTCATCATCGTTTATATTGTCTAATAATCCTTCCGCGTATCCCTGAATTAGTGCAATCGGTGTTTTTAATTCATGCGTTACATTAGATAAGAATTCTTTTCTCATCTCATCAATTTGAATTTTACTCTGGATATCAGACTTCAGCTCATTGTTAGCACTTTTTAATTCAGAAATCGTCTGTTCTAATTTTTCTGACAACGTGTTAATGCTCGTACCTAGCTCTCCAATTTCATCCTGTGAGTTAACTGAATACTTCACATCAAAATCTAAATTAGCCATCTTCCTAGCTATTCCCGACAACTGATGAATCGGTTTTGTTATAGAATTACTAACAAATAGCGCTATTAAAACTCCTAAAAATGCACCTATAACACCTACATATGCAAGGAATTTATTTGCTATAAGAACACTCTCTTGTATACTCTCAAAGTTGGAACGTAGATAAACATAATATCCATTTTCTAGGGAACCAAACAATTCAATATAATATGACTCCATTCTTTCATCATAAACTTTGTATATTCCATAATTCTTTGTTCCTGACAATTTTCTCATTACACTACCTTTGTTATTTTGTCCAAATAGGTAGGTCTCTACACGACTTGATAGCTGTTCCCTTTGTTGATCAATGATACTTTGACTCACTGGATAATCTGTTGGAAAATTTACTGTTGTCTGTCCGAAAATATTCACTGAATATTTAATATCATTACTAAACACATATATATTAATATTATTGTTTGTTCCTAGCCTCTCTAATGACAGATTTTTCGTATCTAAAATCTCTGTATCATCAAAATTATCTTTCGTCTTCTCTTCTACTGTTTTATAAATCAATTGAATCTTATTATACGTATCTTCTAACTTCTTGACCTTATTATATTGATAAAAATCCGCCAAAAAGGTTTTATTCATTCCCCAACAAAGTAAGACAACCGCAATTACTAGAATTGTGATAAGCCCTGTAATCTTGAACTTTATTGAATGTTTCATTCATTCACCTCTAATTTATAACCCATTCCCCAAATTGTTTTAATATAATCCCCTTTGTCTCCTAATTTGCTTCTTAACTTTTTCACATGAGTATCGATCGTTCTAGCATCTCCAAAATAATCATAGTTCCAAACATTATTGAGTATCTTTTCTCTTGATAAAGCAACTCCTTTATTCTTAACAAAGTATGTTAAGAGTTCAAACTCTTTGTAGCTCAAATCAACTGGCTCACCATCAATCTTTACTAGATGGGCTTCTAAGTCAAGCGAAATCCCTCCAATAGATAAAACATCTTCTACCACATTAGCACGTCTTAATATGGCTTCTACCCTTGCTACAAGTATCTTAGGACTAAACGGCTTAGATATATATTCATCTACTCCTAATTCAAATCCAAGTAATTCATCTTTTTCGTCACTCTTAGCTGTAAGCATAATAATCGGCACTTTAGAGTACTGACGTATCTCACGGCACACCTGCCAACCGTCCATCTTAGGCATCATAACATCAAGAATAATAAGAGCTATATTCTTGTTTTGAAAGAATAAATCAACTGCTTGCTCTCCATTTTCTGCTTCTATAACTTCATAACCTTTTTTGGTAAGAAAATCACCAACTAGCTTTCTCATTCTACTTTCATCATCAACGACAAGTATTTTTAAATTTTCCATACTAACCACCCTATATGTAACACAAGAAATTACTTTTGTGAACATATCCTTTCTAACAAATTCATTACTATTTCACTTTGCACATTTGTTTTTATCAAATGAACCTACAGAGATGGAGTAAAATTATTGCTACCCTCTTTATCTTATAATAGCAAAATTTTATGTATAATATGTGAAATTATTAGTTTATTTTATTATAATTGATATAAGAAATAAAATCAAAAAGAAGATGTACCAAATCAAACAAGTACATCTTCTATCTATTTATATTTTTCTTCGTTAAGTAATAACTGGCTTATTATTACTTATACTCTGATATCTTGATTGTTTCGATAATTACATCGTTAGCTGGGATACCATTTTGTTCATCAGTTTTTTCTACATTCGCTATAGCATCTAGTACATCATAACTTGCATCATCATAGATTTGTCCAAATACTGTATGTGCTTTAAATAGCCAAGGAGTCCCACCTTGCTCCATATAAAGCTTTGCTTGTTCATCACCAAGGTCCATACCATAAGCAGCTTTCATAAATGTCTTAAAAGAGTCTAGGTATGTTTCTCCTAATTCATATCCATTATACGTTAATGCTTGTTCAACTTCTTCTTGTACAAAAGGATTAGCTTGTACAATGAAGAATTGACTTCCATTTGTGTTGCTACCAGCATTAGCCATACATAACGCTCCTCTTAAAGGAAGTAAATCATCTGAGAATTCATCTTCGAAATTCTCTCCCCAGATACTTTCTCCACCCATTCCTGTACCTTCAGGATCTCCACCTTGAATCATGAAATCGCTGATAATCCTATGAAATGTTAGTCCATCGTAATATCCTTCTTTTGCATGTGTTACAAAGTTCTCTACTGCTTTAGGTGCTTTATCAGCAAAGAATTTAACTTTGATAGAACCAAAGTCCTTAACAACGATTTCTGCCACTGTGTCTCCAGCTTTAGGTGCATCTAATTGGCTCCCTGAAGAAGTCGCTACATTATTATTTTTCTTAGAACAACCTGCTAAAGCCATTGTAGCAACTAGCACAAGTGCCATACATTTTGTTAATTTTCTCATATAAAAACTTGCTCCTTTCTATTATCTGGAGATTTTGTATGTAACAGAATTCTCCAATTGCTTTCCTTACTAGTGTATAGTTATACTTTTCTATTCTAATACAATAAGTAATTTGTTGCAATATATTTCACTTTATTCACACAAAAAACACAATTACAATAAATAATGCTATATAACATAACTCTCTATCAAGTTATTGTTATATAGCATGCTCTAATTAAATCTTCTTTGTCGATTGCCCAATGATCAATTCACCTGGAAATACACACATCTGATGATCTGCTTTTTTCTTAATTACATCAAATAATATAGTTACGGCTTCCTTCGCTATCTCATCAACAGGCTGCTTGATTGTTGTAATTGTTGGATTATAGTAGGAGGCAATATCAAGTCCATCAAATCCAGCAACAGAGTAGTCATCTGGAACAGATTTACCCGCGTTTAGAATCGCCTTACTTGCACCTATTGCGATACTATCCGATATAGCAAAAACAGCTGTAAAGTCTTCACCTGACTCTACTAGTTCCTTCATAACCACATAACCATTGTCCATAGTGAAGGTTTCAATGTCATCTTTCATACTTCTAACTAAATTCATATCCGGTTCAATATTATTATCCTTTAACGCCTGTAGATATCCTTTATAACGAATAAGGCCAATACTTGTATCATCTAAACTCGTTGTGATAATAGCAATACGTTTGTGACCTATCTTACACAGATAATCAACAATCTTATAACTTTCTTTAAAGTCATCTACAGCGACAAAAGAGCATAATTCTTTGCTCCACTTTCCTGTAATTCCAACCGTACATAAAACAAACGGAATATCTAGTTGAGATAACTTTTCTTCAGAATGTGTGAAAAATCCTCCTAGAAATATAATTCCACGTAACTTCTTTTCCTTCACTAGTTCTAGTGCAACATCAATTTCATCTTCTCTTTCCTCAACTCTGTGTAAAAGAAAAGAATACTTTCTCTCTTGCGTTTCTTCTTCAATTACCTTTATCATCTTACTAAAGAATGGATTACTTATACCTTTAATTAATACTGCAATCATCTTTGAATTCGAACGTTTCAAATTACGTGCACTATTATTTGGTATGTAATTATTTTCTTTAATTATCTTCATAATCTTGGTCTTTGTCTCTTCATTGATATCTGGATGATTATTAATCGCTCTCGATACAGTGCTGACACCTACACCACAAAGTTTTGCTACATCTTTTATTGTGATAGTACCCATAATATCCTTCCTTTGCTGATAGTTGTATTTGTTAATTGCCTCTGCTAATTTAGGTATATTTTGTCAACTCCTAAGTATATCTGAAATTATAGCAACAATCTTCAAAATATGCAAGATAATCCATATACGCTCTACACTTCAATATTTACCTGCCGTAAAGCTTGGTTATATAACTGATTTTTTCTGCCAAATCCATATCTATATCATCTTTTTTCATTCTCCAAACCCAATTACCGCCAAGGGTAGATGGAGTATTAATACGTGCTTCTGATCCCAGTCCTAGATAATCTTGCATTGGTATGATAGCTAGATTAGCTACACTAGCCAAAGTAAATTTAATAAAATCCCAGTGAATATCTTCAAGTTTAGAATTATGATTATTCACATATGAGGTCGCATACTCTTTATCTTCTTCACAGAGTGTATTATACCAACCTACAATCGTATCATTGTCATGTGTTCCTGTATATACGACACAATTCCTACTATAATTATGTGGCAAATAGTCACTCTCTTCTCTTGAATCAAAAGCGAATTGAATAATCTTCATTCCAGGGTATCCACAGTCTGCTACTAGTTTTCTTGAAGAATCTGTAAGAAATCCCAAATCTTCTGCAATGATATCTACATCACCTAGAGCACTTTTAATATGTTTAAATATATCAATGCCCGGGCCTTTTTCCCACTTACCAATAACCGCATCTTTTGCACCGTATGGTATGGCATAATATTCATCAAACCCTCTAAAATGGTCAACACGAACAACATCATATAACTTAAAACAGAATGCAATTCTTCTAATCCACCATTCGTAACCTGTGGATTTGTGATATTCCCAATCATATAACGGGTTGCCCCATAACTGCCCAGTAGCGGAGAAACTATCTGGTGGACAACCTGCAACAGCGATTGGTTTTCCATCTTCATCAAACTTAAATAATTCCTTATTTGCCCAAGTATCTGCACTATCATAGGCCACATAGATAGGAATATCCCCTATAATTTTTATTCCTTTATTATTCGCATACTCCTTTAATGCATTCCATTGCTCAAAGAACTTGTATTGTATAAATTTATAGAATACGATATCATCAGCTAAGATTTCTTCATATTTCACTAACGCTTCTTGCTTACGAATACGTATATCTTCCTCCCACTCATCGATACCTTTATCTCCAAAATAATTCTTAACCGCCATGAATAAACTATAATCATTTAACCATGATTCATGCTCTTTACAAAATAATTCAAAATTCTCATTTGTATGCAGACGAGATCTTTCATATGCTAATTTTAATAACTGAAATCTTGAATGATAGATTTTATAATAATCAACTTCCTCCACTCGATCACCATAAGCAACATTTTCACATTCTGTCTCGGTAAGTAATCCCTCACTAATAAGTGTTTCTAAATCTATAAAGTAAGGATTACCTGCGAATGTAGAGAACGATTGATATGGAGAATCACCATAACCCGTTGACCCAAAAGGCAACACTTGCCAATACCTCTGTCTTGCCTTTTCCAAAAAATCTACGAATGCATATGCTTCTTTAGAAAAAGTACCAATCCCATATGCTGATGGCAAAGAGGTAATCGGTAGTAAAATTCCACTTGCTCTCATTAAATTCATCCTCTCAATCCTACATTTTTACTTATAACTGTTCAGTTACTAAGTATTGATTAACCTTTTACTGCTCCGCTTGTTACACCTTCAATGATATGTTTCTGACATACTAGATAAAATACAACAATTGGTATAATTGCTAATACTAACATAGCCATCATTGCACCCATATCGATCGAACCGTACCCACCTTTCAGGTACTGAATTGCAATAGGAATCGTCTTATAGTCTGAACCGATTACAAGGTATGGTAGTAGATAATCGTTCCAAATCCACATTACATTAAGGATTGCTACTGTTACTGAAATTGGTTTTAATATTGGTAATACTACAAAGAAGTACGTACGAATTGGATTACAACCATCCATCATAGCTGCTTCTTCTATTTCAATTGGGACTGATTTAACAAAGCCACAGAACATGAACACGGAGAGCCCCGCTCCGAATCCAACGTATATAACAATAATACCGACTGGATTATCTAAGCTTAATACGTTAGCTACTTTAGTCATTGTAAACATAACCATTTGGAAAGGTACAATCATAGAGAATACGAATAAATAGTAAAGTAAATTAGAGAATTTGCTCTTTACTCTAGTAATATACCATGCTGTCATGGCTGTTAATAAAACAATAAAACCTACTGCAAATACTGTTATGAATAGTGACCAACCTGTAGCACTTAAGAAATTAGTTTTTTCTATACCACTTGTATAGTTCTCAAAATTAACAAAAGTCTGTTTAGTTGGGAATTTAAATGGTGCATCACTTATAAAAAACTTTCCTTTAAATGAGTTCATTAATACAATGAAAATAGGTGCTAAGAAAGCAATTGCTAATATAAGAAGAATGACAAAAATAATTATGTCTGATGTTTTACGTTTCTCTTTCATTAGTTTTCAACCTCCTTCGTTCTAGTCGCTCTTAATTGAATCAATGCAATTGCAACAACAAGGATAAAGAAGATTACTGCTTTTGCCTGGCCAACGCCTTCATTACCTACTTTACCATAGAAGGTATTATAGATATCAAGAGCTAGCATCGCTGTTTTCTTTGATGGTGCTCCCGCTGTTAATGCAAGGTTTTGATCGAATAATTTAAACGAATTTGATAGGGTAAGGAATAGACAAATGGTTATAGAAGGCATTACTAATGGTATAGTAACGTTTTTAAGAATTTGTCTTTTATTCGCTCCATCAATTTTAGATGCTTCAATAAGATCTTTTGGAATATTTTGAATTCCCGCAATATAGATAATCATCATATAACCAATTAACTGCCAATTCATTAAGATGACAAGTCCCCAGAATCCATATTTTGGTGCAAACGTTAATGTAACTCCGAATTTATATAGAATTCCGTTTAAGATCAACTGCCAAATATAACCTAATACAATACCACCAATTAAGTTTGGCATGAAGAAAATTGTACGGAATATGTTAGTCCCTTTCTTTCCTCTCGTTAACAATGACGCTAACGTGAAGGCAAATATATTAATTGTAATTACGGATACTACTGTAAATGCTACTGTAAATAGTAATGCGTTTAAAAAATCTTTATTCTGGAATGCCTTTACATAATTGCTTAAACCAACCCATTTTGCATCATTTACTGTTCTGAATTCAGTGAATGATAGATAAATACCCATGATAAATGGTATTATAAATGCTATCGTAAATGCTGCTAATGTAGGTAATGCAAAAATCGGAAAGTACTTCTTCAAATTTTTGTGCATATTCCTCTCTCCTGTCCTTTTATATTTGAAGCTATAGAATTACCTTTGCCATTATAACTGTAAGATACTGTTATAGAAAGGGCGAGTGAGGATTTATCCACACTCACCCTGCTTAATACTAAAAACGATATACTATTAATACTACTAAACAAAACTATTATTTTGCTCGTTCAGATTTCCATGAATCTTTAACAACTGTTACAACTTGATCCCAATCCATTCCACCTTGTACATATTCAAGTAAAGCGTCACCAAAAGCGTTCTTGAAATCTTCACTTGGGAATGCTGCGAATGTCCAAACTACAGATGTTGTATCTTTTTCCATCCAAGCTAAAACTTCTTTTGATAATGGATCACTTGGTTTTTCCGCATCAGTGAATGAATCAAATGGAGCGATGAATCCTAAATCGTTAGTTACATAAGCTTTACCAGTATCACTTGTGAATAACCAGTTTAAGAAATCCATAGAAGCTTTTTGTTTTGCTTCTGAAACTTGGCTATTGATTGCGAAATAGTTTTCAGTACCAACACATAAACCTTGAGTTTCTTCACCAGCTACTCCAGTATAGATTGGCATGAACTTGATATCATTTTCGTTAACTGTGTTACCATCTACTGAGCTAATTTGACTCCATGCCCAGTTACCGTTTTGAACCATAGCACATTTTCCTAAAGCAAAATCTGCCATAGAGTCATTAACTGTTTTAGCTCCTAGTAATCCTTTTTCTGCACTTGAATTATTTGTATATAAATCGAATACATTCTTGAAGTTTTCAGCATATTTGAATTCAATTTCGTCAGCTGCAAGACCTGCTAATACAGTGTTATCGAAAGCTGTATTGTCTTTGAATTCATAGTAAAGTGGTAAGTTTGCTAAATGAGTTTGCCATCTCCATTGTTCACCAGCTGCCATAGAAGTTGATGCAAATACGCCATCAATACCAAGATCAGCTTTTCTTGCTTGCATATCTTCAACAACTGCTTTTAATGTAGCGAAGTTATTGATTTCTGCCATTGATGCAACTGTAGTTGCTCTATCTGTTAATGCAAAGTATTTATCCATAATAGCGTTGTTATAGATAATACCATAACCTTCTACTGCATAAGGAATACCATATACGCCTTCGCCTTCAGTTACAGCTAAACTCTTATCTGTTAAATGTGAATATAATTCTGAATCTTTTAAATCAGCACTATAATCTTTCCAATTTTGGTAACCAACTGGTCCGTTGATTTGGAAAATTGTTGGAGCATCTTTTTTAGCGATTTCTGATTTTAAAGTTGTTTCATATGTACCAGCTGCTGCTGTATTTACCTTAACTTTAATGCCAGTTTCTGCTTCATAATCTTTTGCTATCTTTTCATAAACTTCTGCAATTTCAGGTTTGAAGTTTAAAAAGTAGATAGAATCAACTTTTTCAGTTGATGTATCTGCATCCGTTGTATCAGTACTACCATCGTCAGTTGTAGTTGTTTCTTCTGTTTTGTTTGTCTCTTTAGTAGAATTTTTGTCATTTGCTTCATTGTTCTTTCCACATCCTGTGAACAAGCTACCAATCATAACCGTTGCAAGAAGTAGAGCTACGACTTTTTTAGATTTTTTCATAATAACACCAATCCTTTCTGCTTACCCTCTTTTTGTTTTAACACCTTTCAAAACGGGTTTTACTTCGTGACGTTTGTATCCTCTTTTAAAATGTGCAATGATTCCTGGATCTATGCCAATTAGTTCCGTAGCAATAGTAACGTTATCGGTAACCTTATCGGTACCGTTTCCAGCAACCATGTATTTATAGTAACATATTTACAAATACATTTCAACAAAAAAAGTATATGTATTACATTTTTGTCAATCTACACACTTATTTTGTATATTTTTAGGCATTATTACTTAATCGTTATATACCATGCGTTTCTTCGTACTTACGGCTGTCCACCAATCTCTCTTATATAATCAAGCAAAGTTACTTAACAGTAGCGTTTCAACAATACCGCAGTATTTTTAAATACAAAAAATCCCGTTAGGCATTACGATATTAGTTGTAATGCCTAACGGGATCTCCTAATTCATATCTTATTAAAGATTAATAACAATGCATAACACTGTACTAATTACAGCTAAAGCCAATATAACCCTTGCTACTAAAACTTTTCTCTTATAAAATGGTATCTTTTCGCTATGTGTTATATCGTTTCCCTGTTGATTGTAATCCTTCTTACATTCTTCTAAGACCTTATCCTCTATACCTTGGAGTAAATCCACCGCGATATCATATTCTTCTTCATCTACATAGATATCCTCACCAAAAATCGAATACCCCATATATAGATTCATATATCCACCGATCTTGACATCTTTCTTATAACAAGATATACCATAACTTTGAAGATACGATAGTAACATCTTCGCCTCTATCTCGTTAGCGACCGAAGTTAATTTGATTGGCTTAATAGCCTTTACCTCCGAATTATCATCTACGTCATTCTCATCCATATTTGTCCCTAATGGTACCTTACACTGTTTACATTCTGTAATTCCTTCTTCATATTCTGCTTTACATCTCGGACAATACACGTGGAAATCCTCCTTATTAATTTGGTATATATGCTATTAATACCATTATACTCCCTTTTCATTCCACGAACAATTATAATTCTAAATTCCTTCTACTTCACACCTTAATTTATAAAAATATTGTACAATCGGATGTTTCATCTGGATTCGAAATCTTAAATCTCGTAATCTCTTCTTACCAACTCTGCGATCTATCAGCGCTAATATGTTCAATATAATATCATTACTATTGATACAATTATCAATACTACTAGATAGGAATGTGTTAGCAGCTTGATAAAAATCTGATTTGCTAAGTATAGTCTGTGCCGTCATGATTTGTTTAGCTACTTCTGATTGTTTTCTATTCTTTGCTATTACCTCTAGGCGATCCACCGGTATCGCATCTCCTAATTCTTTACTTACCGCTTGAATCTCCTCTTGCGTGACTTGCACTTGAATATTAGAATCCTTCTTAATCTCTTGTTCTAGTTTATACCAAGTGACTATAGATTTTGCATCACTCATCGCAAACACTTCTTTTTTATCCACGGTAATATAACATTTACCTGATTTATCTGACGCGTATTTATAGGCGGTCGATTTGTATTCCACTCTCCCCTTTAATCCATCGCAAATAAAACTCTCTAATTGTTGTTTCGTCTTACTCCAAGCCATTATTAAACTCTCTTTCTATATAAATGATTTATTAACAATACACAAATCTCATAACTATTATATCATACACTTTATGATAGAGACAGACATATATCTTTTACGTGATATAATGCCTAATTTGCGCATGAACGAGTGTATTAGTACTATTTTATCACATATAGTCGAATATAATCATATATTAATATAGTAGAACGATTATACCTAAGTAAATTCGTTCTGCAATCAACAGGAAAGGAATAGAACGAAATGAGTAATTGTTATAAAGATCAGACTCATGGTTGTCATCAAGATCAGACTCATGTCCATGAGTTTGTAGGTAGCGTTCGTATTGTAACGTTCGGAGACGATGCCCATAATCATCGCTTTGCAGGTGTTACTGAAGAAGTCATGTATGTACCGGGGGGTCATATTCATAAGTTTATTTCTAAAACGGATTTTTATGAAGATCACTTTCACCCTATTTGTGTAAAGACAGGTCTACAAGTTAAAGTTGGAACTGGCGATGATGAACGTCATGTTCACTTCATTGATTCCCAAACAGAAGTCAGAGATAATCATTTTCATGAATTTATTGGTGCAACACTAATTGATAATCCAATCGGTGAAAAAGAATCTAAAAAAAATTGTACTTGGTGAGCAACATAAAGTACACGATATAAATTCGATATAAATGTGAACTAAAAAAAGACACAGTTTTCTTTCTAGAAAACTGTGTCTTTAGAGTGGAGCTGAGGGGAATCGAACCCCTGTCCGAAAGCCCATTCATTGTAGCATCTCCCATTACAGTCAGTCTTTTATGCAAACCCGAAGTTTGCTGTTCCCTCCACTAATCGCCGACTAACAGGCTATTAGCTTTGGTAGCTTCATATTTCTTTTATCCTCTCAAAGCTTTGAAGACAAAGTGCCTCGCAAGTTTGATGCCGAGTTCTTAAGCAGCGAGTGACTTAAGATCGACAGCTGCCACTAGGCAGCGTACGCTAAATTTTCGTCTGCGTTTATATTTAATTCTAAGTTTTAACGTGGTCCTAGTCCACGAATGGCTTCCACAACTTCAAAACCCCCGTCGAAACCAGTACAACCCCGAAATAATATTCTATTACATAGAATGTATCTTTCGCTTATAATTGCTGTATGGCTAACAGACGTGCACTTATAATATAACATAATAGTAGTTTTGTCAAGAGGTATGTAATTTATACAGTTAATTTTTTTCAACTGAATTGCAAATTTCAGTTATTCTTTTAATACATTCCACGCACATGCTTGCTTCCAATATTCTTTTTTCTCTATGTACGATTGATTTATCCAATCTGCTGCTTCTTTTAGTGCTTCTTTGGTAAAATCAAATTGTTTACTTATTTTCAAATGATCCTCTGTACTATCAAAATTATATGGTTGTGGCCATATTGTAACCATAAGTGATGTAACAGGCTCTCCCCCCTCCGTTACCTCTTTTTTTAGTCTATATCGTAATCCATTCAAACTTCCAGTGAATGTCTCTTTCTTAAGGAAATTTATATTAATAAAATTTTCTCTATCAAGCATTATGTACCTCCATGTATCTTATTCTCGTATAGAAATATTGCAAATGCACATTATAAATGACTATTACATAAATATTATATTCATGTAATAGTCATATTCTAATACTAATTCATATTAATGTTAATTCAGATTCTTAATCTTAAAATCTTTCTCAGCTTCACGACGTTGATCCTTCTTAGCAATATCTTGTCGCTTATCGTAGAGTTTTTTACCTCTTGCTAAACCTATTTCCATCTTAACAAGACTTCCTTTAAAATAAACACTTAAAGGGACAAGGGTATAGCCCTTTTGTTGCATTTGCCCGCTAATCTTATTGATCTCATACTTATGAAGTAGCAATTTTCTAATACGTAAAGGGTCTTTGTTGAATATATTTCCCTTCTCATATGGACTAATATGCATGTTGTAGATGTAAAGTTCTCCATTCTCAACACGAATAAAAGATTCTTTCACACTACATTTCCCCATACGAAGTGACTTTACTTCTGTTCCATGAAGAACGACACCCGCTTCATATTTATCTTCAATAAAATAATCAAAGTATGCTTTTTTATTATTTGCGATTTGCTTAATACTTTCTTTTGACATACTTATACTTATCCTTTCCTATCTATTATTAAACTTATATATAAACCTATAGATTGTTAGTATCCCCAACTGTACTATCTTTGTGTACTAGATCCATAATTGCTTTCTCATCAATTTCGTCATGCACATCCTCTTTGATATCGCTATCACTTTCTACTAATTCGAAATCAATAGTACGTAATGCTCTATCACAGCCTACTACTTCTATAGTTACCTTTTGTCCAAGCTTATACATCTTCTTCGTGTGCTCACCAATCATCATGTAGTGCTCTTCATCATAATAATAGTAATCACCTTCCATGCTATTCACATGAACCATACCTTCAACTGTATTTGGTAATTCCACATACATGCCCCAAGTAGTGATACCCGATATTACACCTTCAAAGCATTCTCCAATGTATTGCTTCATGAATTCTACTTTCTTAAGTTTTTCAACTTCTCTTTCTGATTCATCTGCACGGCGTTCAGCTACACTTGATTGTTTTGAAACTTCGGGTAGTATTCTTTCATAATGTGTGATTCTCTTCTCATTCATCTTGCCCCTTAGATTCTCTTTAATAATTCTGTGAATCTGTAAATCAGGATAACGCCTTATTGGAGAAGTAAAATGGCAATAGTATTTTGTTGATAATCCAAAATGTCCATCATTAGATACTGTATATTTCGCTTGTTTCATAGAACGTAACGTAAGACGACTAATCAAAGCCTCTTCTGGTGTTCCCTCTATCTTAGATAACAACTTCTGTAATTCTTTTGGGTGAATCTCATCTTGACCTATCTTAATACTATAGCCAAAATTATTTATGAAAATACCTAGCTTTTGAATCTTTTCAGTATCAGGATTCTCATGTGTTCGATAAACAAATGGAATCTCTTGCCAGAAATAATCTTCTGCAACTGTCTCGTTTGCTAACAACATAAAATCTTCAATAATCTTAGTTGCTGAATTTCTTTCATATGCTTTAATATCAATCGGTTTACCTTTTTCATCTAAGATAATTTTGCTTTCTGGAAAATCAAAATCAATTGAGCCACGTTTGTGTCTCTTATCACGAAGGAGTGTTGCTAATTGCTGCATTAATTCAAACATTGGAATCAACTCTTTATATTCTTCTATCTCTGCTTCATCTTTATCTTCTAAAATCTTCTTAACACTAGTATAACTCATTCTACGATCAACACGTAACACGGTTTCCGCAATCTTGTGTCCTACAACATTACCTTTTTGATCAATATCCATAAAGCAACTTAATGCTAATCGATCTACTCCTGCATTCAATGAACAAATTCCATTGGATAATTTATGTGGTAACATCGGGATTACACGGTCTACTAAATAGACACTTGTTCCCCTCTTAAGTGCCTCCACATCAAGGGGTTCTCCTTCTTTCACATAATTCGTAACGTCTGCGATATGAACACCTAATGTGTACTTATCACCTTTCTTAGATATTGTAATTGCATCATCAAGATCTTTCGCATCTTCTCCATCAATAGTAACGGTTTGAAGGTCACGAATATCCATTCTGCCTCCAATATCTGCACTAGTTACTTCTTCTGGAATTGAATCTAATGATTTCATAACTGCATCTGGAAATTCAAGTGGTAGATTATTAGCCTTAATAATGGACATGATATCAACACCAGGATCATTGATATGACCAATAATTTCTGTAATTTTACCTTCTGGACTCTTATCTTTATTACCAAAATCCACAATCTTAACAACTACTTTATGGCCTGAAACAGCACCTTTCGTGCATTCCTTAGGAATGAAAATATCTTTACCGAACTTTAGATTATCAGGAACAACAAAGCCGAAATTCTTACTCTTTTGGAATGTACCTACGATATCCGTATTGCCTCTCTCCACGATACTGATAATCTCGCCTTCTTTACGCTTTCCTGTTTGCTCCTCTTTAATCATTACTTGAACAACATCTTTATTCAATGCACCTTTCGTTGCATTCTCTGGAATAAAGATATCATCTTTTTCACCTTCTATTGATACAAATCCATACCCACGCTGTGTTCCTGAGAATGTGCCAACTTTAAGATTAGCATTTGCTAATTTATATCTAGATTTGGTATCTAACATAACTTTGCCTTCATGTATTAACGTGTCTAATACCTCTTTTAAGTCCTGTTTTTCATCTTTAGGTACTTGCATTAATTGTACAATTTCTTTAAATCGTAACGGTTTGTATTTCTTATCTTCTATCATACTTAAGACAAGTTGTTTCTTAATTTCTAATAATGTTCGATCCATAGTAACAACCTCCCGCCTTTGAAACAAAGGCTTTCTATATTAAAAAATTGCAGCGACAAAATTCTTTACTGCAACTTTTGTTAACTCTTTCTTATTTTGTCCTTATAAAAAATGATTTATTCCATATTAAAACTTAATCAATTATATGAAAACCTAGCTCTAGAACTTCGTTCTATCGCTAACTAATCGGGCGAAATCAAATAGTAGACTTGGTAACTAATAACTCCTCTCGGAGTATGGTCTTACACTCCGTGTAAGCCCTAGCTCTAGAACTTCGTTCTATCGCTAACTAATCGGGTGAAATCAAATACTCACTTTGTGAGTGCTTGATTTCCTTCCGATTAGTTACATTATACTACGTTTTGATTAATTTTCCAACAATTAATCAAAACGTCAGAAAAAAAATCCTTCATCTCATAATTAAGATGAAGGATTCTCTTTATGAATAATAACTTGTCCTATATTTTTTTAATTTTTCACGTAAAACATTTTAACTATACCTACACGAGAAAAACTTATTTTCAAGTTAGACAGCACCAAACTGAATTTTCTTCAATCTGTGTACATACTACCCTATTAGAACTGTAAAACAATTATCTATTGTTTAACTCCAAATATTTAAATTAAGAACTATTGATAGAAGAATAAATAAAATAGCTAAAAGCTTAGTAAACTTCTCCATCTTACCTTCCATTGAACGGCCTTTATTCTTACCCCAGTATGTGTCAGCCACACCACTAATAGCTCCAGTTAAACCTGCTGATTTACCTTCTTGCATAAGTACGATAATTGTTAATGCGATACAAACTACCGCATATATAACCATTATTACAGTTTTTAATACTGCCATTTATTACACCTCCTGTATTTCTTCTTCTATAACCTTTACGTATAGTAATTGCTATAATCACTAAACAATTAGTTTAATTCTACCATAATTATTATAAATTTTCAACATATATTTCTCTGGCATAAAAAGGGTTGCAGATTTTATCAATTGCAACCCTAAATAGATTATTATTATTTCTTAATTAATAACGATTTTCCTGTCATATCAGCTGGTTTTTCCATGCCCATCATCTCGATTAATGTAGGTGCAATATCTGCTAGACAACCGTTTTCAGCCAAAGTGTAATCCTTATCATAGTTAACTAAGATAAATGGTACTGGATTAGTTGTATGTGCTGTGAATGGTGCGCCAGTTTCATAATCTAATAATTGCTCTACATTACCGTGGTCAGCACAGATAAACATTTGTCCATCAACGCTTAATAATGCTTCATATGCTTTACCAACACATTCATCAACGGATTCAACAGCTTTCACAGCTGCATCTTGAATACCAGTATGTCCAACCATATCTGGGTTAGCGAAGTTAACAATAATCACATCATATTTATCAGATTTGATTGCATCTACTAACTTATCTGCAACTTCGAATGCACTCATCTCTGGTTGTAAATCATAAGTTGCTACTTTAGGTGATTTTACAAGGATTCTATCTTCACCTTTGTTTGGCTCTTCTACTCCACCGTTGAAGAAGAATGTTACGTGAGCATATTTTTCTGTTTCAGCAATTCTAGCTTGAGTCATGTTATTTGCTGCTAAGAATTCACCGAAAGTATTAGTAATTGCAACCTTATTAAAAGCAACTGTTTTGTTAGGGATTGTTACATCATACTCTGAGAAACATACGAATGCTAATTTTAAGAATCCTTTTTGTCTATTGAATCCTTCAAATGATTCGTCACAGAATGCTCTAGTTAACTCTCTTGCACGATCAGGTCTGAAGTTAAAGAAAATTACTGAATCATTTTCATTAATTGTAGCTGTAGCAACTCCATCTTTACCTACAACAGTTGGTAATACGAATTCGTCATTCTTGTCTTGGTCATAAGAATTTTGCACTGCACAAACAGCACAATCAGCGTGTTCTCCTTCGCCTAGTACAATAGCGTTATATGCTTTTTCTACACGGTCCCATCTGTTATCACGATCCATTGCATAATAACGTCCACTTACAGAAGCAACTTTACCTACACCAATTTCTTCCATCTTAGCAACTAAAGCTTCTACAAATCCTTTTCCTGATGTAGGCGCTGTGTCACGACCATCTAAAAATGCATGTACATATACGTTCTCTAAACCATTTTGTTTAGCTAATTCTAATAAACCATATAAATGTGTATTATGGCTGTGAACACCACCATCTGATAGAAGACCCATAAGGTGTAATGCTGTGTTGTTTTTCTTGCAGTTTTCGATAGCTGCAAGTAAAGCTTCGTTCTTGAAGAAATCACCATCTTCGATTTCTTTTGTGATTCTTGTTAATTCTTGATATATAATTCTTCCTGCACCCATGTTAAGGTGACCTACTTCTGAATTACCCATTTGGCCATCAGGAAGACCTACTGCTAAACCACTTGCATACCCTTTTACAAAAGGATATTCAGCCATTAATTTGTCCATAACTGGAGTCTTAGCATTTGCAATTGCGTTTGCTTGTTCTTTGTCATTTAATCCATAACCATCTAAGATCATTAAAACTGTAGGTTTTTTACTCATTATACTTACTCCTTTTTCTTTGAAATGTATTGTGCATGAGATGGAAAAGAATCTTCCATCAAACATGTATCATAACGCTAGGCCTCTCTATAGAAATTATGTACATAACCGTATAGAGCTTCCATACGTAGTTTGTATATTCTAGAATTTTGGACATATTATATTAGCCCAAAATCATTTATATTCTACCACATTCACTAATCAATGTCACGTTAAAAAAATATCATATTTACTTCTATTATGCACTCTCTATTTAAAAAGGCATGTCACGAAAGAAGTCCTTCTTTGCATAACATGCCTTTTTGCGTAGTAGAAAATAGTATAAAACTAAATTCTATTACCTATTATAAAATTTACTTATTTATTGTAATTAACAATTTTACCGAAGTCTGGTTTTAAGCTAGCTCCACCAACTAATCCACCATCGATATCTGCTTGAGCAAATAATTCTGGTGCAGAATCAGCAGAAACACTTCCACCGTATTGGATACGGATTGCAGCTGCAGTTGCTTCATCATAGATTTCACCGATGCAAACACGAATTGCAGCACAAACTTCTTGAGCTTGTTCAGTTGTAGCTACTTTACCAGTTCCGATAGCCCAGATTGGTTCATAAGCGATAACAGCAGTTTTTGCTTGATCTGCAGTTACATTTAAGAATGCAATCTTAATTTGTTGACGGATCCAGTCAATTGTAATTCCTTGTTCTCTTTGAGTTAATGATTCTCCACAGCAGATGATTGGAGTAATTCCATGTTCGAAAGCTTTTAATACTTTCTTATTAACTGTTTCATCTGTTTCTGCGAAGTATTCTCTTCTTTCAGAGTGACCAATGATTACATATTTAACACCGATATCTGTTAACATGTTAGGAGCGATTTCTCCAGTGAAAGCACCGCTTTCTTCAAAATACATGTTTTCAGCACCGATTTCAATATTTGATCCTTTAGCTGCTTCAATTGCAGTTGTTAAAGAAATAGCAGGTACACAAAATACTACATCTACTTCTTCATTTGCTACTAATGGTTTTAGTTCATTTATTAAAGTAACTGTCTCACTTGGAGTTTTGTTCATTTTCCAGTTACCTGCAATAATTTTCTTACGCATATGATATCTCCTTAAAGTTTTATACTTATCCAGTTCCCGAAAACTTAATTATTTATCGTTAGCTGCGGCTACACCTGGTAGTTCTTTTCCTTCTAAGAATTCAAGAGAAGCTCCACCACCAGTTGAGATATGAGTCATCTTATCACCAAATCCTAAGTTGTTAACTGCAGATGCACTATCACCACCACCGATGATTGTAGTTGCGTCAATTTCAGCTAATGCTTTTGCTACTGCGATTGTACCAGCTGCGAAGTTTGGCATTTCAAAACATCCCATTGGTCCGTTCCATACTACAGTCTTAGCATCTTTTAATGCTTCAGCATATAAAGCGCTTGTTTTTGGTCCGATATCAAGTCCCATCCAACCATCTTCGATTCCACCACGATCTACAGTTTTGATGTTAGCGTCGTTAGAGAATGCATCAGCAACAACTGTATCTACAGGAATTAATAATTTAACACCTTTAGCTTCTGCTTTTTCTATCATTTCTTTTGCATATGAAACATAATCTTCTTCTAGAAGTGAGTTACCAACATTATGTCCAAGAGCTTTTTCAAAAGTAAATGCCATACCACCACCGATGATTAAAGTATCAACTTTATCAAGAAGGTTGTTAATTACAGAAATCTTACTAGATACTTTTGATCCACCTAAGATAGCTACGAAAGGTCTTACTGGGTTGTTAACTGCATTTCCTAAGAAATCAATTTCTTTTTGCATTAAGTAACCAACTACTGCTGTGTCAACATATTTAGTTACACCAACATTTGAGCAGTGAGCTCTATGTGCAGTACCGAATGCATCGTTTACGAATACATCAGCTAAAGAAGCTAAGTCTTTGCTGAATTCATCAACATTCTTAGTTTCTTCTGCTCTGTAACGAGTATTTTCAAGAAGAATAACATCTCCGTCGTTCATAGCAGCTACTGCAGCTTTTGCATTTTCGCCAACAACAGTTGCATCAGCAGCGAATTTTACAGGTTGACCAAGTAATTCAGATAAACGAGTAGCTACTGGAGCTAATGATAATTCTGGTTTTGGTTCTCCTTTTGGTTTGCCAAGGTGTGAACAAAGAATAACTTTTCCACCATCATTAATTAATTTTTTGATTGTTGGTAATGCAGCAACTAGACGATTTTCATCTGTAATTTTACCATCTACTAATGGCACATTAAAGTCGCATCTTACTAAAACTCTTTTACCTTTAACATTAATATCATCAACTGATTTTTTATTTAACATATTGTAGCTCCTTTCAAAAAGACGATAATTATAATAAAAATAGGTCCAGTCCCATAAGTCTAACCTACAAGACCGGACCCGTATTAGGATCTAATAAAACCCAAATGCTATAAACTAAGCTAATTCAGCAAAGTATTTGATTGTTCTAACCATTTGGCTAGTATATGAATTTTCGTTATCATACCAAGCTACAACTTGAACTTGAGAAGTTCCGTTGTCAAGGTTTGTTACCATTGTTTGAGTTGCATCAAATAATGATCCTTCTTTGATACCAACGATATCTGAAGATACTAATTCTTCTTCAGTGTAACCAAATGATTCAGTAGCTGCTGCTTTCATAGCTGCATTTACTTCATCTTTAGTTACTGTTCCTTCAACAACAGCTACTAAGATAGTAGTTGATCCTGTAGGAGTTGGAACTCTTTGAGCAGATCCGATTAATTTTCCGTTAAGTTCTGGAATTACTAAACCGATAGCTTTTGCAGCACCAGTTGAGTTAGGAACGATTGAACAAGCAGCTGCACGAGCTCTTCTTAAATCTCCTTTTGGATGTGGTCCATCAAGAGTCATTTGATCTCCAGTGTAAGCATGTACAGTAGTCATGATACCGCTCTTGATTGTAGCGAAATCATTAAGTGCTTTAGCCATAGGAGCTAAACAGTTAGTTGTACATGAAGCTGCAGAAATGATAGTATCTTCTTTAGTTAATGTATCATGGTTTACATTGTAAACGATTGTTGGAAGGTCGTTTCCAGCTGGAGCTGAGATAACAACTTTTTTAGCACCTGCATTGATGTGTGCTTGAGATTTTTCTTTTGATACGTAGAAACCAGTACATTCAAGTACTACGTCAACTCCGATTTCTCCCCATGGAAGATCTGCTGCATTTCTTTCTGCATAGATTTTGATTTCTTTTCCATCAACAACGATTGAAGATTCTTTTGCTTCAACTGTGTGTCCATCATATCTACCTTGTGATGAATCATATTTTAATAAATGAGCTAACATTTTTGGATTAGTTAAGTCGTTGATTGCTACTACATCATAACCTTCTGCTCCAAACATTTGTCTAAATGCAAGACGTCCGATACGTCCAAAACCATTAATTGCTACTTTTACTGCCATTTCTTATTCCTCCTAAAAAGTAAATTTTATAATATACTGCCTGAGACAGTTATTAAATCATTCTAATGAAATTATATTGATTTCATCAGCCATGTACAGTTTGGTATCTAACTAACTAAATAAATTAATCCGATAATAACAACCATCAAAATGTATTGTTATTATATTAACAAACTCATCAGTATGTTTGATACCATCAATATTGTACCTAACTTGTACTAAAATTTCAAGAGCAAATTCATTAAAATTCTAATAAAAGATGAAAACTACATAAATGCTATACAATACCATTCTTTATAAATATTTCTACAATTCATCCCTTACATAATTTGCAATATTTAAGGAATGATCAGAAATTCTTTCTAAATTAACCAAAGCATCCATAAAAATTACTCCAGTTTCTGAATCACATTCATTTTTAGACAGACGTATTATATGTCTTTCTCTCAATTCTTCTTCTAGAGCATCAACTTGATCCTCTAACTTAACAACTTTTCTTACAAATTCCATATTCTCTGTCTCTCTTGCTTTAATTGCATTACCAAAAGATTGTAAAACTACATTACAGATCTCATCTAATTCTTTATATGCAGAATCAGAGAACCATATGTCATGCTCGATCTTAGATACGGCTAATTCAGCCAGATTTTCAGCATGATCGCCTACACGTTCTATATTACTTATTGTATAGAACAAGTCATTAACAAGGAAATGTTGTTTTTCATTTATAGAAAGATTTGTAATCTTAACTAAATACTCCGTGATTTTCTTTTCATATTTATCAATTAGCTTCTCTGTTTTGAATACTTCATTTGCTTTATCGACGTCATTTTGTAAAAACGCTTGCATTGCAGTTTCTGTATTCTTTAAAGCTAACTTTCCTAAATTAATAGATTCTTTCACCGCATTTTCAACAGCAAATGAAGGTGTTTCAAGAATACGATCATCTAGATGTATTAATCTAACATCGTCTTCATCAGTTATTTCTGGTTTAGAATCATCAATGATTAATCCTGATAATTTAACTAATAAATTTGCAAATGGGAAGAGAACTACCGTATTAGTTATGTTAAATATAGTATGGAATATGGAAATCTCAACACTGTTTATCGAAGAATGTGCAAAGCTTGGATTAAAGGTAAAGATAACAAACATAAGTACACCAAAGATTACTGCACCAACTACATTAAACATAAGATGGATAACTGCCGCTCTCTTTGCTGTTTTGTTTGCACCTGCACTTGATAATAATGCTGTTACACATGTACCAATATTCTGACCTAAGGTAATGAAAACTGCTGAATTCCAGCCAACAACACCATTCATAGCCAAAGTTTGTAATATACCAACAGATGCTGACGAACTTTGAATAATTGCAGTTACAACTGCGCCTGCAAGAATTGCTAAAATCGGGTTTTTTCCTAATACAGCGAATGCATTTGAGAAAATTGGCGAATCACTATATGGTTTAATAGCACCTGACATGAAGTCCAGACCTATAAATAATACACCAAAACCAATTAAAATCTCACCAAGATCTTTTCTTTTCTCTTTCTTAGAGAACATAATAATAAATGCACCAATTCCGATTAATAATGGAGCAAAGAATGAAGGTTTAAACATTGCACCCCATTCATTCATAGATACTAACCAACCTGTAATTGTAGTACCAACGTTGGCACCCATAATAACGCCAACCGCTTGTGTTAAATTCACAATACCTGCATTAACAAAACCAACAATCATTACAGTGGTTGCTGAACTACTCTGTATAATAGCTGTTACTAAAGCACCTACTAATACAGCTAGTAAACGGTTATGAGTAAGAATCCCCATTAATTGCTTCATCTTACCACCTGCAGATTTTTGTAACCCATCTGCCATAACATTCATACCATAGAGGAACATTCCTAGACCACCAACAAAGGTGAAGATTGTTCCCAAAACTTCTACAGTCATTATATTTCCTCCTACTTAAGTTTTTAACTTATCCACAGTAATAATACTTAAACAAAGCCATATAATCAATACGTATATTACATAAATTTGAAGGAATATACGATATAAATTTCTACAAGTTTCATCAAATGTTACCATTGACTAACAATATATTCTTAACGTTTTCTTAACGCATAGTTAATATTCTAAACATTATTTTAATAAAACTTTATAGTAAAAATTAATAAAAAATTAAAAAACTCCAAACTATGAATCCTAATAAAATTAGTATTACATAATTTGGAGTTTTTATACTTTTTAGAATCTCTATTATATTGTTTCGTACACTTATTCTGTGCGATATCGACACACCAACATCTTATAATCTAGAATATAATTCTTCATATCTCTTAGCAGAGATATTCCAAGAAAAATCTGCAGCCATACCACGATCTACAATCTTATTCCATTCTCTCTTTTTATTATAGTATATATGTCTTGCATAGCGTAGAGTAGAAAGCATCTCATGCGCATTATAATTAGTAAATGAGAAGCCAGTCCCTGTACTCTCAAACTCATTATAAGGTTCAACAGTGTCTCTTAATCCACCCGTTTCTCTTACAATCGGAACTGTTCCATATCGTAAGCTCATAAGTTGGCTTAAGCCACAAGGCTCAAATAACGAAGGCATCAAAAAGGCATCACAGGCAGCATAGATTTTATGCGCTCGATCATTTGAATAAAAGATATTAGCTGATACTCTATCATTATACTTCCAAGCATAATGTCTAAACAAATTCTCGTATTTTTCCTCCCCAGTTCCTAATACGATCAGTTGCGTATCTTCACTACAAATCTCTTCAATAACGTACTCAATTAAATCTAAGCCCTTTTGATCTGTTAAGCGTGAAACTATACCAACCATGAATTTCTTTTCATTCTGCTCAAGTCCCAACTCTTCTTGTAGTCCTCGTTTATTCTTGACCTTTTCTTTTCTAAAATTTTTAATATTATATGTCTTAAATATGTACGGATCGGTTTCAGGATCATATTCATTATAATCGATTCCATTAACAATACCCTCTAATACATTAGATCTGGCTCTCATCAATCCATCAAGACCTTCCCCGTAGAACGGCATCTTTATCTCATCCGCATAAGAACTACTAACTGTGGTAACATAGTCTGCATATACAATGCCACCTTTTAAATAATTAGCATCCCCATATGCTTCCAATTTATCAGGTGCAAAATAATATGAGGATAATCCTGATATATCCTTAACTGTTTTAATATCCCATACACCTTGGAACTTCAAATTATGTATTGTCATTATCGACTTAATTCCCTGAAAAAATGGATTCTGAGAAAACGTATCTTTCAGATATACGGGTATTAATCCAGTCTGCCAATCATGACAATGAATTATATCCGGACGAAAATCAATAAGTGGCAGTGCAGACAATGCTGCTTTTGAAAAAAAAGCGAATTTCTCGATATCTTCATATATATTGCCATAAGGTGTAGAACCAGCGAAATAGAATTCATTATCTATAAAATAGAAGGTTACCCCATCTAATTCCATCTCTAACACGCCCACATACTGAGAACGCCAAGCAAGATTCAAATAAAAGTGTGTTTTATAATGCATCTGTTGCTTGTATGTATCAGGAATTGCACAATACTTAGGAATCATTACTCTCACATCAAATTCTTCTTTATTAAAATACTTAGGCAATGATCCAACTACGTCCGCAAGACCACCTGTCTTAATAAACGGAACACACTCTGATGCAACAAATAATATTCTTTTCATACTAATTCCTCCTGCTAATTCAATTATGTCGACCTATCAGTAACTAAAAAATCTATTCTTTTAATAAAATATTTGATAGTTCTAAAAGTCACTATTTTCATCATGTCAAATTACTAAATTACTTTTAAACTGATTTTTTATAGGCGTTCACATCTTAGATTACGATCTAAATTTGTATTCCAAACGAATTTTATCTGCAATAAGAGCAACAAACTCTGAATTAGTAGGTTTGCCTTTTCCATTACTTACTGTATAACCAAATAAGTCATCTATCGTATCCATCTTGCCTCTGCTCCATGCTACTTCAATTGCATGACGTATTGCTCTTTCAACACGGCTTGGTGTTGTCTTATGCTGTTTTGCAATAGAAGGATACAAAAGCTTAGTGATTGAATTCAACATTTCACTATCATTAACTGACATCATAATTGCATCTCTAAGATATTGATATCCTTTAATATGAGCAGGAACACCGATCTCGTGAATGATGTTTGTAACATCTGTCTCAAGATTTCTCTCCATGTAATTAGTTTTATTCTCAAATGTACTTACTCTGTGATTATCAACAAGTCTTGATTCACCTTTAATCTGTTTGATTCTTGATAATATAATATTATTATCAAATGGTTTCATAATATAATAGCTAGCACCTAAATCGAACGCATTCTCAGTAACTCCTTCTTGTCCAATAGCCGTAACCACGATAAATGCTGGTGTCTTCTTAAAATCCGAATTATGCTTAACCTTTTCAAGAACTCCCAATCCATCAAGTTTCGGCATAATTAAATCAAGTAAAACAACATCAGGATTTTTTTCTTTTATAATAGTTAAAGCATCAATCCCATTATCCGCTTTTCCCACTACTTCCACATCATCATCTTCCTTTAAAATAGTTTCAAGAAGATTTACAATTCTTTCGTTGTCATCGACAATAGCTACCGTAATCTTTCCCATAAAAAAAGTCCTCCCAATTTCTAATTGATTCCCCATTCGAGGTAATAAATTAACTCACAACCTCTATTATACTATAAAAAGTAGTTACAATAGGAAGTATATCTCATTTTTACTTATTTCGTCAACATATATTTCCACTGTTTGTAATATTTTGTTACATTATCGATATTTTAGCAATATCAATAAGAATTATAGTCTTTTTACAAGTATTATCGGAAACCAATTGCAATCATTATTTTTAACCACAACAAAATTATATCCATTATTTTACATTATTTCAAACATTTCTTATCGACACCAATCGACACTATTGTTTTTCAACATAATTAATTGTATCAAATTTTCTAACAAAAGCAAAGATGCAAATAGTAGAAATCTGCATCTTTGCTAATTGAAGCACTATACATTTATAAAAAAGTGAGATAATCGTCGATTATTGATTTACTATTTTTTCCTTTTATTGGTGGTGGTTTCTTTTTTAATCTCATAATTTTTAACTAGGACAAACTCTTTCAAAAAAGAAATCCGTCTTTATTACTATTCTTATAACTATTTAGAATTGATTATCATATTTTCAATAAAGGTGCCGTAACCTTTTGTTGAATCTTGAATAAACACATGAGTAACTGCCCCTATTAATTTGTTATCTTGAATTATAGGACTACCACTCATACCTTGTATAATCCCATTTGTCACTTTTAATAATCTCTCATCTGTAATTCGAATAACCATACCTTTATTTTCTGCAGATGGATTTAAATTAATCTTTTCTATTTCAATCTCATAATCTTTTATTTCATTCTCAACCATACAACGGATATAGGCTTTTCCCAATTTTATATTTTGTTTTAAGCCTATATCCATTACCTCATCATGTTTTATCTTATTCTTGTTTTCACCTAATTCCCCATATATACCTTGAGTTGTGTTTGAATTTATTGATCCTAACTTATTTTTAGAACTTTGATTAATAATACCAAGTATCTCTCCTGGCTCACCTGATTTTCCTTTGACTATATCGATAATCTGAGTTGTAAATATTGAGCCTTGACTGATTTCTAATACAGTACCCGTATCCATATCAGTAATCGGATGACCTAATGCTCCAAATTTATTATCCGTAGTGGTATAAGTGAGTGTACCAATACCTTGTGTATCCTCACGAATCCATACTCCTACTTTATAATTTCCATCCGTACTTTTAACTGGTATTACTTTAAGTTTTATTATTTCTCCATTTCTACGTACTGAAAATTCCATACTATTGCCTTTAGACTTGTTAATACAATCCATTACATCATCGATTGTATTAACAGTCGTATCGTCTATAGCAACAATATAATCGCCACTTTTAAGTATATTTAATGCAGGTTCATAATTCATTCCATCACTGCACGCAACATCTCCAGTACCTAGTACAAGAACACCATCTGTATTAACGTAAATACCTATCGGCATACCTGATGGCATAACCTCCACACTTTCAATAACATCAATGTTAATCTTTTTTAATGTAAATTTACCAAATAATTTTAAGTCTACAGAATACGCACCTACTTGAGAAGATTGAATAGAAAATGGCTTATTCAAATTGATATGAATTTTATCCTTTAAATTCTGTTTATTATCAACATTGAATACATTAACTTGTCCAATTTCTATATCACCTTCAACAGGAAGATCAAAGTCAAATTTCTCTTCCGTCCCTACAAGAACACGTATGTTACTAGGTATATTTGATGCCATTTTTTTTATTCCCATGTCTAAAATAACCATCAAATCTAGAAAAACTAGTATTATCAATACACCCCTATAAATCTGTTTTTTACTAGACATGAAATCACACCTCTCGCTCCTGTTGTCATTAAACTTTATTTTACTTTTGTTCGATTAGTATATGTGATTTCTTAATAATAACCCTAGTATTTTTTTGTGTTACTTGCCAATTCTTTCATTTCTCTTGCATTCTGAATTACTGTATCAGTTAGTTCAGCTCCACTTAACATTCTAGCAAGCTCTTGGACAGATTCGGTATCACTTAATCTGCGAATCTTTGTTGTTGTACTATTTTCACTTGCTTTCTTTTCAATAATATAATGCTCATCCGACATTGCTGCAATTTGTGGTAAATGCGTAATGCAAAGTATCTGATGATTCTTCGCAATTAAAGCCAGTTTCTCAGAAACTTTTTGAGCTGTTCTTCCACTTACACCAACATCAATTTCATCAAAAATTAATGTCTCAATCGAATCATTATTTGCTAAAATCGATTTAATAGCTAACATAATTCTAGATAATTCGCCTCCTGAAGCTATCTTACCAAGTGGTTTCATATCTTCTCCTGGATTAGTGGAGATTAGAAACTCAGCATCATCTATACCATTATAAGTAAAATCAGAAAATGTTCCAAAATTCATATCAAATTGTACATCAAGGAAATTCAAATCTATAAGTGCCTCCTTAATATCTGATGATAATTTACTTGCATTACGTTTTCTTATTTCAGATAATCTATAAGAGAGATCTTCTAAATTGGTTCTCTCAATCTCAACTTTCTTTCTTAATTGATTTATATAGTTATCATAATCTAAATATTTTTCTAATCGTATTTTACTTTCTTCACAATATTTCAAAATATCTGTAATAGTATTCCCATATTTTGATTTTAAATTATGAATTAAATCTAATCTTTCTCCAGTTATATTCAATTCTTCTCGATCCACATTTATCTCTTCAAGGTAATCTGATATATTCCTATTAAAATCATGAAGCATATCCTCAAGATCCGATATAAAACTTGTAAATTGGCCAACCTCTTTATCAAAACTTTCTAATTTTGATAAAATCCTAGATGCTTGCCCAATAGAATCTGAAACTGATCCTGAATCATCATTCCCAGTAAGTTGATATACGTTAGATAAACCTTCTACTATACTATTAGCATTGGATAATTTCTTATAATGTGCGCTTAATTCTTCATCTTCTCCCTCTTTTAACCTAGCAGTTTCGATTTCATTAATTTCATATTCTAAAAATGATATTTCTCTAATTCTCTTATCTTCATCGACTGCTGCATCATTCAATTCGTTCAATGCGTTACGATAAACATGATAAGAATGCGCAACCTTTTCCTTTAAATCTTTAATCTCTTCTTTCGCATATCGATCAAGAATATTGAGATGTGTTCTCTTATGTATTAACGATTGGTGTTCATGTTGCCCATGAATATCAATTAATAAAGCTGATATATCTTTCAACAATGAAGTTGGAACAATTTCCCCATTCACTTTGCTAACACTTCTGCCATTCATAATTTTACGTGATATAATAACCTGATTATCTTGCATTGGTACATCAAGTTCTTTTAATGCCGTTATACAATTAACATCTTCAACTTGAAAAACCAATTCTACTAAAGCATAATCGGCACCTTTCCTTATAATATCTTTTGGCACCTTGGCTCCAAGTGCAATATTAATTGAGCCTATTATGATTGATTTACCTGCTCCAGTTTCTCCAGTTAATATATTCAAATTATCAGAAAAATAAACTTCTACCTCATCAATAATTGCTAGATTTTTTACATGAAGATTTAATAACACTTTGGCTCCTCCTCTCTTTCTTTTCTTGTTTTCGAATACCAAACATTTGTTCTTTTTTTTCATTTTAGCATATGAATAAAACAAATGCAAGACAGATTTTAAAAATCAAAAAAGAGAAGTTTTCAACGTAGTCGAAAACTTCTCTTTTATTCTTATTCACCTCATTCTTAATCGTTACTTCTTCCAAATAGACGAAGTAAATATAAGAAGATGTTAATTAAATCAAGATATAACATTAATGCTCCAAACATAGCTAAAACTGTTGTAGAATTATTAGTATTTTGTTTTGCTAATGCTTTGATTTTTTGAACATCATATGCTGTTAACCCGATAAATACTGCTAAACCAACAGCTGCAAGTGCTAAACTCAACCCACTACTCTTAGCAAATATATTAAAAATCGATAATAAAATAACACCTGTTAAAGCCATAATACCAACGCTACCAAGTGCGCTTAAATCACGTTTTGTAACCAAACCAAAGATAGCTAATACTCCAAATACTGCAGAAGCCAATACAAACATAGTTACAATAGAACCAAGCTCATAAGCTAAGAATATAATTGACAATGTCATACCATTAACAATTGAATACGCCAATAACATAATAGCCGACATAGCAACATTGTTTTTCTTCATAGCGGTTTGAGCTAAGATAACCGTAACAACCTCTACAATTATAATACCATACCACATTACATTGGACTGTATTAACTGATAGATAAGATTTGATTGTGCTGTTGCATAAGCTGATACAGCAGTAACTAATAAAACAGCAAACATGAACGCAAATGTTTTAGCCATTACATTCTGAACCTTTGCATCTATATTCTGATTTGAATAAGGTACTGCATATTCGCCATACGCTGCACTAGCACTGGCATTACTATAGTTGCTATATTGATTACTATATTCATTACTGTATTCATTATGAGAGTTATTTGTATTAGATGAACCGTCTAAGTTGTAGTTAGAACCGTCCATAGAGAAATTACCCTTTGCTGTTACATTCTTAGGTTCTCGCGCTCCATCTGCACTTCCTGATGTGTAAAAATTAAATACAAAATCATTATTGTCTCTTGAATTCGAGTTTTGATTATTATCCATTATAAAATGCCCCTTTCCTTCGTCTGGAGATCTGTGCATAACAGGAATATAAGGTCTTAAACCTAGATTTTCAACCTAATCTCTCCAATTATTATTTTAACAACCCCATCATAATTACTATAATTATGATATAACTATTTATAATATTTTATATTATCACACAGGTCCGTGATAGTCAAACTACACGAACCTATTTAGTAAATATTTAACTATTTTATTTTATTAACAGTAACTCTACAATAGAACTTAGTTCCTCTGTATGTTGCAACTATTGTAGCTTTACCCGGCTTTCTAGCAATTACATTACCTCGATTATCTACCGTTGCTACGCTCATATTCGTTGACTCCCATGTTACGCCAGTAGATACACTTTCAAGGTATAACTGATGTTGTGAATATTGTTCTATAGTAAGCGCTGTTCTACTAATGCCAAGAACAGTTACCGTGGCTGTGTCCATCTTACCACTAGTTGTGTACGCAGTGATTGTACAAGTTCCTGGGTGTTTTCCTGTTACTTTACCTGTTGACTTATTAACTGTTGCTACGTAATCGTTATCTGACTCCCAAGTAACACTATCTGTACTTGTAGGTGGCGTAACAGACTTAGGCATTACCTTTGATTGGTTAACCGCTAATACAACATCATCAGTAATGATGGTAATATTCGAAGCACTAACCGCTGCTTTTACTTCAACACGGCAAACAGCTTTCTTGTTACTACTATCCTTCGCCTTCGCAGTTATATATACAATACCTGGTTGTAACGCATATACAGTACCTTTTGAATCAACCGTAGCTATAGATTTATCGCTTGAAGACCAAGTTACCGACTTATACGTTGCAGTCTTTGGCGAAATAGTAGCTTTCAAAGTGGCTTTTCTACCTGCTACTACTGTCATCGAATAACGATTTAATTTCACACTAGTTACCAAACGTACTACACGTATCTTACATGTAGCCTTAACTCCACTTCCATCTGTAGCAGCTGCTGTAATCGTTGTTGTACCATACTTTTTAGCAGTGACTTTACCAGATGAATTTACAGTAGCGACAGAAGGATTGCTTGAAGTCCATTTGATCTTCTTATTAGAAGCGGTTGTTGTAACAGTTGCTTTTAATTTTATAGACTTCTTATAACCTAACTTATAGCTAGAATGATTTAATTTGATTTTTGTTACATTCTGCTTTACTGTAACTACACAGAATGCCTTATAACCATTTTCTTTCGTTGTAACTGTAATGATTGCGGTACCTGCTTTCTTACCTGTTACTTTACCTTTAGAAGAAACCGTAGCAATGTTTTCATTGGAAGATTCATATGTTACTTTTGGGTTTGTAGCACCGTTTGGTGTAACAGTTGCCTTTAATGTAAATGATTTACCTTTGTAAATCGTCTTTTTATCATAATTTAGTTGTAATCCTGATACTTCCTCTTCTACTACTACGTTACAATACGCAATTTCACCATTAGCAAGCTTCGCCATGATAATTGTAGAACCTTGTGCTATACCTTTAACCACACCTTTATCTGTAATAGTCGCTACAGCTGTGTTTGTAGATGTCCAAGTGATATTAGCCTCAGTAGAGGAAGTTGGATTTAAGGTATATGGTATCTGATATTCCTCTCCTACTTGCACTACAACATCTCTTAAACCAATGGAAATACTCTTAGCTTGTTCTTTAACATAAATTGTACAAGTACCCATGAAGTTTCCTTCTACAGTTCTTGCAATGATCGTTGTTTCACCAACTGATACTGGTGTAATTAAACCAGTTGAAGCATTAACAGTTGCGATAGACGGTTTTGTTGACGACCAAGTAACCTTCTTATTACCTGCCGTTGTTGGTAATACCGTATATCCAATCGTTGTAGTTTCACCCATATAAACGATCTTTTCTGTTGACGCTAGTTTTAACCCAGTTACCGATTCTGTAACTTTAACACGACAGTATTTGGTTTCTGCATTCGTACCAGGTGCAGAAGCTGCAATGATTGTTTCTCCAGCAGATAATAACTTTAATTTACCACCTTCTACAGTAGCAACTTTTTCATTACTTGATGTCCAAACAATATCCTTTGCACTTGCTGTTGATGGTTGTACAGTAGCAGTTATCGTATAAGTACCTTGTGATAGCGGAACTTCTACACTTGTATCTGACAATGTAATACTTTCAATTACTTCTGTAACAGTAACCTTACAAGTTCCAAGCACTATATTATTCGTACTAACAGCCATAATTAATGTTTCACCAGCTTTTTTACCTGTTACATTAGCAATTCTTGAACTTCCTGCTTCAGCTTTAACAGTTGCGATATTTTCATCTAGGGAAATCCATCTTAAATCGACACTAGTAACCCCAGATGGTTCAAAAACTGCTTTCACTGTCTTAACATCATCAACGAATAAAGATAACTCAGATGGAGTAATTGTAATCTTACTTGCTGATGAGTATACATATATCTTACAAATTGCTCTCTTAACAACACCATCAACTACTGCAGAAGCAATAATTTCAGCTTCACCATCTTTAACACCAGTTAAATTACCATCCGCATCTACTGTAACAATCGATTTATTAGAAGATGTCCAAGTAACATCGGCTATATTATTGTTTGTTACTTTCAATTGCAATACATTTGGACCTACTGGTATATTCGCTTCTGTAACATTTAACTTAAGTCCATCTGCAATTTCAACCTTTAATGTATATTTTGATCCAGCTGCTTCTTTATATAAATCTGCATAGTCTGCTTTTAGAGTCATAGTAATTTCAGCTGTACCTTCTTTAAGTGCAGATAATTCACCATTTGAATATGAAATATACTGTTTAGCCGAAGTAGGTACATCAATATTAAAATGATTTAATGCTTGGATATTAGAATTATCTAATAAACTGTATACGTCATTAACATTCATACGAATGGTACCAGATCCAGTATCTGATATATTGTTAAAGTGAATTGGAATATCAAAGTACATATGATTTGGATATCCATCATTATATAGATAATTTTCATTAATGATTTCTTTCTTCCCAGTACCACCATCACCGATATATGTATTCATATAATATCGACCAGCTTTTGATGAGGCGTTGACTGTAACTTTATGAGACACCGTATCCGGTGTTAATTTAACCTTGTCCGTAGTCTTCATATTAGCAAGTGCTGCAGTATCGATAACCTCATCACCTTTACGTTGATAAATCATATAGTAAAGTTCAGACGCTACCGTAGAGTTAACATAAAACAGATCACCACTTGTTTGAAATGGCTTAAAAACATGAGCTTTATTGTAGTCTGTTATGATTTCTGTAGCATCCGACATTGGAAGAGAACTATATCCATGAGGCATTACCAATACATCAATTGTATCACTTATAACCCTACCTGAATTAGCCTTCGTTACAGCCTTTCCTGTTATGGTACAATATCCTGCCCCAACGGCTTTTATTTTCCCCACATTATCCACTGTTGCTACTCGGCTATTAGAAGTTGTCCATGTCATAGCATAGTTAACATTATTGTAAGCAAAACTTAAATTACTATTTGTTGGTTTTGTTTGATACGAAGTGGCATATTTCATCCCTGCCTTTGTATCCAAAACCAATACTCTGTTTTTATCATTTTGTTTAATAGGGAAAGCTGAATTGTCTGTAGAATCAATACTAAACCCAACAAAAATTTCACATGCCAATGTACTTGTTGTACCATTATTATCATATTGGAGTGTTACTGTAGCTTGACCAGGTCGCTTTGGTGAAATCTTAATTTGTTTACCTTTAATTTCTCCACCACCAATTGCACCTGTTTGTTCTTGAATATCGACAACTTCTCCATTTTGCGGTGTTACAGTCCACGTAAAATCTACACCAACTGTTGTATTGTCAGAAGAAGATATTCTTAGGTCAACTTCACCTTCATTTAGTACTAATTCTGTAACAGGCGTTGTAGATGATCCAGAATACAAATTATAAGAAGATGCAGCCTTAGCTACTTTTATTGTTATTCCTTTCCCATCTAAGAAAGACACCATAAACGCCAATACTAATGTCAGTGCTAATACCTTTCTTAAGATTTTATTCATTTTCATGTTTAAATTCCTCCTCTGTCATACTTAATCATAATACACTATTATCCTCTTTAAAATCGTCCCTGATTCTAAAGAAACTCGAACAATAGTTAAAATCCTTCCTTTGCACTAAATAAACTCCCAAATTAAGAATTTCAATAACAAAGGACATATATATAGTTATCTAATTTATCGACTAATCAAACCGAAAACATTAGTCTTTACTGTATATTAAGAAAATATTTTGACAAAAACATGTCATTTATCAGTAATTTTGTATAATTATACCAGTACATAGGTCCTAGTCAAAGTATGTACCATATCGATATACAATTGTTTACATGCTTCTTGTTGTCCAAGATTAATGTATTCTAAACAACGCTTTAGATAATCTTGCCATAAGGACATATAAATCTCATCCTGCTCCGAAAGAACATTAATTGTATTCACTATGGAAGGTGCTAGATCATAATATTGCTCAATCAATCTTGTCCCTTCCTCAGTTTCAAGGAGATAGGAGTCGCGAAATGCACGGAATGCTTGTAATTCATAACAATCATCTGGCTTACCTAACGAATCACATACCGCAGTCGTTATGAAACATAACTTTCTTTTCTTAAATCCATCTCTTATCTCTGTAAAATCTGCTTTATTAAACTTTTGTGAAGGGTAGCGTTTACCCCATTCTTCTGTTATAGAATCTGCAATAAGTTCTGCTACTTCTAATTTTGTTTCTCGAATCATAGGTACTGTAAATAATGCTAAGATAAAACGATTTTCATCAACTTTCTTTGCGTTCGTTACCTTACCGTTTGCAGTACGTTTTATCTTAAATACCTCTTCCATATCATCTAGAATACGTGTTACCCATAGATCAACTAATTGTTTTTCTGATTCTACTGAATATTCCTGTTTCGATAACTGTAACCTTGTAATATACGGTATCCTTCCACATGCTTTATCAAGAGTTTGAATTATCGACAAACTTTCGTCAAGATATCTCTTAAATGCATCTTCATACAAATTAGATTTAAAGGATTTCATTAAGTCTTGATATTTCAGTAAAATACTTGAACCTTTATTCATAGCACTATCGCAAAGTTCCTCATATTCATTACAGTTTCCCACAATCTTCTCTGCACTAACAACTTCAATTTTCTTCCCGCAATACATACACACGCAAGTAGTTAGCTCTTCTGGTACCTTTAAAAGTCCCTTACAGAAAGGACAATTCATCTCTTTAAAATCCATCTTATCTTCCTCTCTTAGTTAAGTCGGCGGAGTCGCCGACCTTAATAACATTATCCACCTAAAGTAACATCTTGTTTTTGATACCACTTGATTGCATTTTCAAAATGTTCATTCTTATAATCCGGCCACAAATCATCAACAACATAAAAATCAGCATATACCGACTGTACAGGGAGAAAACCCGACAAACGACACATGCCACCCCAACGTATAATCATATCAATTCTTGATATTGCCTTTGAACAAAAACCATTACGTAGATCCCAATCCCATCCATAATTCACCAAGAAGTTTACCTTCGTCTTAGAACTATCTTCCTCTGGATCCCTTTTAGTATACGGTAATAATTCCTCAGGAAAGAATTTGGAATCCGTATTCCCAACAACCAGTAGCGATACTGCCTCATTCTCAATTAATTTTACTGCATCTGTGCATGCTTGTTGGAACGCTTTAATTTGTTCTTTTGGCCGCTTACAGTTATCCACCGTAAATCCATAATACGTTATCTCTTCTACTCCAAAACGCATTGCTTCTTTCAAAACTTCTAGGCCAGGATTCAAACCATGTTGATATCCATCTTTCTTATCCATACTTTTATCTTTGGCCCATCTCCGATTACCATCTGGAATTATCCCAACATGTCTAGGAATTCGCATATAATACACTCCTTAATTATATATAATATACTTTCAAAAAACTACTTATATTTTAGTATTCCTTATTTTCAAATTCCTAGACATATTCTTCCTAATTTAATCGATAATATTGCTCATCAAAGTGTGATCAGAATCTATTTAGTCTAATACCTTTTTTGCGCATCATCAAAATAATATCCTCCAAAATCCTCCCTCGAAAAGCATGCTCCCTCTTCTCTTTCCATTTCAGGAAATCTAGTTAATTCTTCCAACTCTTCTACCCAATCTAGCATATAGGCAGTAATAGGTGAAATCAACTTCATTTCACCGTATTCATTATGTATTAAAGTTTCATCATACGTACTAAGCATTATCTCATATGGATAGGTATTAATTACATAATCATTCACATCTTCTGGGCAAGCACCATCATACAAATCTAAGGCGCCATATAAATGTAGAATCTCATGTGCGTACGTAGCAGGATTCTCATAGAGCCCATAATTACTTGAATCCTCCAAATAAATTGTACACATCTCCTCTTTATTGACATTCCTATCCTCTAGATAATGAGAATACGTATAGGAGGTCCCCTCATCCTTTACAAAGAATAAATATCCAACACTATCTGATCCATACTCTTCAGCAATGGAATCTATATCGATATTTTCCTGTATCCATAACTTATTATATAGATAATATGTATACTGATTTGAATCTTCCGAATCACTATCTACCTTAAAATCAATCGACTGTGAATATAATAAGTCCGACTGAGAATCCATATCATATAAGAAGTGAATCTGTTTACCATAGGTTTTCCCTTCCCCCTCAATCCAACTAACAGCCTCTTCTAATGACTCTTTACAGTATTGTTTTTCTTCTTCAGTCCATTCATCTCCATCAATATCAACAAAAATAGATATTAATATGTTATCTCCGTCAAGAAGCTTAGCGCTTCCTAACTTATATTCTTCTTCACTTACACTCTTAGTTGCTTCAATCTTGTCTAAACTATTAATAACATCCTTTGTATCATTTTCAAATTCTTGCGTTGCTTCCTTTTTGCTGTCTTTACCTAATAAGGAAGGGTTATTCTGTATAATTATGATACTAAATATAAATATTACTATAACAAAAACTGAAAATGCTGTATATAACGTCGTTTCTCTACGTAATTTCTTTTTTTCTTGTTTTATTAAATCTTCCTGCTTTTTCTTAATTTCTAGACTATTCTCTCTATCTATGTCTAATGTGTATGAATTCTTATCTTGCTTATCATGATAATGCAACTGTCCTCCACAATATCTACAGTAGTTTTGTTCTCGATCTATTTCTCTCCCACAATGTCTACAATACATATCATTTCCTCCTCACTTACTTGAATGATAGCATTTCTAGATGCATCTCAAGAATAGTACATATTACCCACCTACAATAAACACATCTACTTACTATTCAGAATCTGGTATTTTTATTGAATTAAGGAAATCTTTTTGTTCTTCATAAGTTTTGAAATAATGATATTCGCCTTCATTGTCTGAACAGAAAAAAAGATAGTCCGTTTCAGCTGGATTAAGAGCTGCCTGAATTGCTTTCTTACCTACGTTAGTAATTGGTCCCTCCGGTAATGCTTTGCACTTATACGTATTGTAGTATTCATTATAACGATTGATATCACCTGTAATATATGGTTTCACATACCTTTCAATATAATTTTTTGTGCAATCACATTCTAATCGCATTCCTATATTTAATCTGTTATAAAGTACCGAAGCGATTTTTGCTCGCTCAGAGTCTGTTCCAGTTTCTTTCTCAATTATTGATGCTATCGTAAGAATCTCATCAAAGGAATAGCCTAATTCTTCTGCACGAGTATAATATTCCTCTGTAAATTTCTTATCTGAATTAGCAACAATTTTCGCGATAACATCAGAAGGTTCGCTGTTTCCGTAAAATTCATAGGTATCAGGATATAGATATCCTTCCAGAGTAAAACATCGATTTTCTTTCGGAAGCTGCTTAACAATACACTTATATGCAGAATAATCAATTTCTTCTGCTGCTGCAAAAAGTACATCTAGAGAAACACATACCCCTTTATTAACAAGTAATTCAAAAACCTGGGCAACGGAATATCCTTCTGGTATAGTAACCTTTTTAACGTTACTTGCTATCTTTTCACTTATGTATTTTACTTTCGTTGCATCTGGAAGTGAGCTCACTTTCTTATATGTATTAATTACGATAATCTCAGCATATTGATTTGTAGAATACCCTGCCTTTGTAAGAACTGCATCTTTAGAATACGCTTGATATCCACTTTTAGAAGATAGTATATAAGACAAAGCACTTGCCTCTACCATAGCTGCGTTACTATCCTTATCTAAGTACATCTTGTATTTTAGGGTAACCTTTTTTGCTTTAGCTTTACTATTGGCATAGGTATATGCGGTTTTACTATCTTTTGTAAACACAATTTTTTTACCGTTCTTTGTGTTTTCTACGGTTGCCTTATTGGTAGAAAAGTCATACGAATATTTCACATCAGGAAGATTGCTACATACTTTACGCAATGGAAGCATGATATTAGATGACTTCTTGATGATTCGTTGTTGCCCTTTCTCACTATTCCAATCATAGAATGTATATTTGCCTTTAGCATTGGCAATTAATACACCATATTTTCCAGTACTGCTTGCTTCTACATGTGTTGTTGAACTTACCAAACTACAACTAAGTAATACAACAATCAGAAGAAGTGTCATCATCGTTTGAATACATTTATTAACTTTCATATTGCTTAATCCATCCTTTCTTAAATCTTATGCTTTCATTATTCAATTACTTACAATCGAATTAGTTATTTAAATTATACAATAAGATATTACATATGACATTAAGTCTTTCTTAAATATCCTAGAAACTATGATATAAAAATCGTTCTATAATTCCAACTTATAGCTTCAATTACCTAACTCTTTGCCATTCGCATAAAGTGGCATTTCATGAAATTCTTCAAATCCATTACTAATATAAAATCTACGATTATTTTCTTTATTAGTATAATTTAACCAATTAAGTTCGTTCCTATTATACTATTTAGAAGCATCAATTACAAACAAATAAAAAATTACGTTTTCATATTTCAATACAATGAAATTTTCAAAGATATAAAATCATAATATTCAATATAATTTTTCAAATTGTCATTGTGTAAAATATAATCTCTGAATATTGTAGCAAACAGTTCTTGTCTATTCTTGTAGCAATATTCATCTAATCTGCAAATATCAACGTAGTCACGTACCTTAAACATTCTACTAAACTCCTCTGTATTACTAACCATACCAAGTTTTTGATCCATATAGTGACCAAATTCATGAAGCACAGTATCTTCAACGCTATGATTACCATCGTGTTGTTGGTAATAGACAAAGATTATCTTATTTTTCATATCACATAAACCAAAATATGCTTGATCCGTATTGCATATAACAAAATTCCATCCATCTTTAATAAATTGAATTAATAATGTTGACGGTATACAATTAATAGCCTCCACAGAATCTTCCACAAATTCCTGTGTCATAAAGCCAGATACTGTATAAGGAGATTCCTCTTTATAGATATACTGTTCTGTATTTGTGACTTGATAAACAATCAATGTTATTGTAAGAATAGATATAAGAAGTATAGAAAATCCAATCTTATATATTTTTTTCATTATAATACCCTTGCATATCACAAACTTCCTTGTGATACTTCCCAAATATAAATTTTTGTTTAATTTATCATTTACTATTCGGGGCATTTTATTCCGTTATAATGTTATTTCCACGCAAAAAGCCTACCATAATGTTTGTTGCTATTATGGTAGACTTTTAAAATTGTATAGTTAAAATCAAGTCAAATGATGATGCTATTCAATCTTGCACTTGCATTAATTCTCTAATATTTAGGTATTAAAAAGTTAATTCTTAGTTATAATCGTAATTGTTCGCTCAACCTTTGGATTATTCTTATTTACTTTTAAAATTATATGTACCAATATACCTATTATAAATCCAACTATTATTGGTATTATTAACCCTAGCATAATACACCTCTTTTTCCATTCTTACAATGTTTGGATATCTGATGTTGTATCTTATCCCTGTCATCTTAATCTACAGCACTTTTTAACAGTGCTAACTCTTCATCAGCCATTTTAGCTTAATATCTATGTTTTCAATTTTACTCTTACATAAAGTAATCTAACTTTTTTATCATTTAACAATGTAAATATGCATTTAATAGATACTATAAATCTAATATTTTATGTTAATATACTATCTCTCTAAATTGTACACCTTTGCGACACTAATTTATACATACTCTATTAGCTAGAAATCTCTTGTGATAATAATCTATATACAAGTTCTTCTTCTTCAGGATTTAACTGCTCTAAACAGTAATAAACTACTACAGTATCTCCTTCTGTTTGTTCTTTTAATAAAGTATTTAACTTCCCTTTGTTCTGATATCCTTCAAGCTCATCACTATAAATAAATAGACGCGTGCCAAGAACTGATATATTACCTTCTAATTGCTCTTTTTCTAACTTTCCTTTGCTGTTACTATGCATCGAATATTTGTATGCTACCATAATTTCATTCTCCTTCGTATTAGTGTTATGATTATGTATCATAATATATATTATATTACAGTTATAGATATATAAACAATAATAATGTGATGACTCATCTATCACAGCGACAATCTCTACTTTTATTTTATTAACTCTTCTAGAAAATATTCTATTTATAATCTTCAAGATTGAACTCCCAATCAAACTTCTTATATTCATTAAGTTTGAGAAACTGTGACTGCATCGATTTAGGTATCCCCGAATGTATCCTTAAAGTATCAATTATTCCGTCATTTCCAACAGTTATAATGACATCAATCGTATAGCCATAAGCAATTTCATCTGATTGATATGCTTCTTTTCCTCTATTATTTAGAGTATAAGATATCACATAATCTGAGACAACCTTACCATCAACATCAAATAAATAATATGATTCATCAAATACATACCATTGGCTTATTAAATCAAGTGGCAAATATTCTACCACTATTGGCAAAACATCATCTATGCATAAATTAGGCGGATACTTAAATCTACCAAAATATATTTGTATATCCCTTATCAAGTCATCATCTTTATAGTCATACTCCTGTAAGAACAATATCGTGTTATCTTTAAGATTAACACTATACTTATCTGTAATTATAACTGTTCCGTCTTCTACATCATTCCATACATCACGTGCGCCTTTAATACTTCCATAAAAAGTTGGATGCCCATTACGGGTAATTATCTCCATTTCCGACATTTTATTCTTTTCTTGTTCATTCTCTATTAATTTCTGCGCCTCTGCTTGTTTTTGAACTTCCTTCTCTACAACCAATTCATGATAGTCATATGAACATAGTGACTGTACTCCACCCCACATGAAAAACAAAACAAATGTACTAACTAACATCGCTAAGTAAAACACCTGTTTTTTACTATTGAATTTATCTTCTAAGTAAAAGAAAATAACAGGTGTTACAAATGTTAATAAATATAATATAGATTCAACTGCATGTATTACTTTATCAATTATTTCCACATTCATACTATCATCAAAAGAGTTTATTACTACCAATGCAATATTTAGAAGAAATATATAGTATATAAATGCAATTATTTTCTTCCATGGTTTACCACTCCTAAAGCCTACAATTTTATTAAATTTCATATTTTGTCCTCCTATCTAGTCAATGTTTATTATACAGTTAAAGTTCTGAATGTCTAGTTGAATTTCTATTGTCGTGCTCAAAAATTGTATGAATAATTGACCAGAGGATTGGAAAGTGGTAAAATGAGTAAAAAAGAAAAATTAATAAATAAAATTTTAGATAATAAATCTAAGCATTTTAATGAGTTAATTTCTATAATTACATATATTGGATAGAATTGTATAGGCAAAAATGAAGTCATATGACATTCATTAATCCATTATATTCGGATATAATTGTAATACAGGATAAAAAGGGAGATGCTAAGGATTATCAAGTAGAACAAGTAGCTGATATAATAAGAAAATATAACCTATAGGAGTGGTTAAATGTATAATTATAAATATTCAGTTATCATTACGTGGTCTGATGTAGATATGTGCTATATTGGTAAAGTGCTAGAACTAGATGGATGCGTGACCCATGGTGAAACTGTAGAAGAATTAATTAATAATGTAAATGAAGCTATTGATGCATGGATTGAAACTGCTAACGCCTATAACATGGAAATTCCAAAACCAAATAATCTTAGTATAGCTTAATATCAAAAGTCCTAGACACGACTGAAAACTGTCTAATTTCTATGTAAAAAAGTAGGAGGAAGTCATGAAAAAGAATATTACCTTTAATGTGAAGATGATTTGTTTCTTCCAATTCTACAACGTCATATTCTTCCTCAATGAATCGAAATAGTTCTAGATTATTATTCCGATAACTTTTGATAGTTCTTTCACTTAATTTCCTCATTTTACAATTAAAAATAAATTCTTTTAATACATCTTGATTTAACATAAAAAGACCTCCTTAGACATTAGGTAAATGCTAAGAAGGTCAATTGTGCATATCCAGCACTGAACATATGCAATTAATAATATTCACCATCACTGGTTCATTTTTCGCCTATTTTTTATCAATATACGTTTTATAAACACAGTTCAAACCCTTGATTTTACTGACTTTTTTAACTTGTAAAATTACTCATCCCAGTTATGGTAAACTGCTTGAACATCATCATCTTCATCTAATAAGTCTAATGTCTTTTGGAAGTATTTGATATCTTTTTCATCTGTAAGCTCAACCCAAGTTTGAGGAAGCATAGTAACTTCAGCTTCTACCATCTTAATGTTTTCTGCTTCTAATTTTTCACGTACTTCGCTTAACATTTCAGGATCAGTTAAGATTTCAAAACTATCATCTTCTTCGCTAAAATCTTCAGCACCAGCATCTAATGCAATCATCATAAGATCATCAGCACTCATATCACATTCTTCTTTGTCAATGATAATTTGTCCTTTTTTATCAAACATGAAAGATACACAACCTGGTGTACCTACATTACCATTTCCTTTCGTAAATGCATTTCTTACATTTGATGCTGTTCTATTCTTATTATCAGTTAAAGCTTCTACAATAATAGCGATACCGTTTGGTCCATATCCTTCATAAGTAACGTGTTCGTAGTTAACACTATTAGCATCTCCAGCCGCTTTTTTGATACCTCTCTCGATTGTATCATTAGGCATGTTATTAGCTTTTGCTTTCGCAATAACATCGCGTAATCTCGAATTATTCATCGGATCCGCTCCACCTTCTTTAACAGCTACAGCGATTTCTCTACCGATGATAGTAAAGATTTTTCCTTTTGCTGCATCATTTTTTTCTTTTTTATGTTTGATATTAGCAAACTTTGAATGTCCTGACATATCAATTCTCCTTTATATCTATTGTGTCAAAATCTAAATTGCATAGAACAACTGTTTCGTGACGTTTCTATACATTAACTGAACTATTTTACCACGTTTTATTCCTACAATCAAGTTTTGGAATGAATACAAGCTAGAAGTAACTATCACCTCTTGCACTAACTAACTTATTTACTTTCTCCATAACTTCAATTGTATCTTCTACCGTACGAATTGCACACATAATTGTATCATCGCCTGCTATACAACCTACAATACCATTAATGTGTAGCGCATCTAATGCTGCAGCAACAGCCATTGCCATACCAGAAACTGTTTTTATAACCATGATATTTTGAGCACGATCCATAGATACAAATCCATCGCGAAGTACACGAACAAATTTCTCACTAAGACCAGCTTCTTGTTTTTGTAATACAATATATTTTTGTTTTCCTTTTTCAGCAGATACTTTTGTTAACTTTAATTCACGAATATCTCTTGAAATAGTAGCCTGTGTAACATTATAACCCGCCGCATTAAGTAACTCAGCTAATTCTTCCTGTGTTTCTACATCATTCTTCGTAATTAACTCAATTATTTTCGTCTGACGTTTAATTTTCATACTTACCTCCTAAATTTTGTTATAGCCTTCTCTCACTATCTTAACTTACTCCTAAGAATTTCATAAAAACTCTTTTGATTTATTTTAATTAATTTCGTTACTTTCTCAGCTCTCTTGATACGAATCTCATCGCCTGCTTTTAATTCAATACCCATTCTACCGTCAAATGTTGCAATTGCTTCTTCTTTCTGGGTTTTCTTACTCTTATCAATTAAGACTGTGATTTCATCGTCAGAAGAAACCAATATACTTCGTTGACTCATAGTATGAGGACAAATTGGTGTAATCATCAATACATTAGAACTAGGCGCTGCAACAGGCCCTCCTGCTGACAGATTATAACCGGTTGATCCAGTAGGTGTTGCTATAATAATTCCATCTCCGTGATATGTATCAACTAGAATATCATTCACGTAGACACTGACACAGATAATCCGTGAGAAACCACTCCGGCTTATAACAATATCATTCAATGCATAGTCCTCATACATAGTTTGATTATTACGAGAAATTTTCCCATAAAGCATCATCCGCTTTTGTATCTCTATATCTTCCTCAAGTAAACTATCAAGCGCTGGTATGATGTCTTGTTTTTCAATCTCCGCTAGAAATCCTAATGTTCCTAGATTAATTCCTAATAAGGGAATCTCTTTTGAATATAAATCTGTAGCAGCGCGAATAATTGTTCCATCCCCGCCAAGTACAATTACACAATCTGTATCATCTTTAATCCATGATACATCTATGTCTTCATCATTCGTACCTACTGTGTTTCGTTCTGTGGATATTAAACATCTCTTGCCTTTACTAATCAGGTACTCTTGTATTAGTTTCGTAGTTTTGTATTCACAATCTTTATCAATATTGGTTATAATGCAGAAATTATTCATCGCTAACACCGAGCCCTTCTATTAGACTTACAGAGTAGTATGTGCCTTAGCAACCGTCTCTCTAATATACATATTGAGATCTTTAATTGCTTCATTTTGGACGGATTTATTGCATTCATCAATCGATAAATCCATGTAATTAACCTCTTGGTCGTTTTCTTCACCGTCGTCAACTACTTGTTTACAATCTTCATTTTTTTCAATATATAGCAAATATTCAATATTACCTTCTGGACCTTTAATAGGAGAATAATCAAGATTTAAAACGGTAAATCCTATCGCTACCGCATACTTAATCACTTTCTCAATAACTTCTATATGAACGCTTTTCTCACGAACAACGCCCTTCTTGCCAACCTTTTCTCTACCTGCTTCAAATTGTGGTTTTATTAAACAAACCACTTGTCCCTTCTCATCTAAGAGATTTCTTACAGGTATTAATACCTTTGTTAGTGATATGAAAGCCACATCAATGGAAGCGAACGCTATTGCTTCTTTAATATCCTCATTTGTAACATATCGGATATTGGTCTTTTCCATGCTTATGACTCTCTCATCTGAACGTAGTGACCAAGCTAATTGGTTTGTTCCTACATCTACCGCATATACTTTAACAGCACCATTTTGCAACATACAATCGGTGAAACCACCCGTCGAAGAACCTACATCCATACAAACTTTATCTTGTACTGATACACCATATTCTTCAATTGCTTTTTCTAACTTAAAACCTCCACGGCTAACATATTTCATAGCATGGCCTTTTACTTCAATCTCTACACTATCAGGGAACATGCTACCTGCTTTATCTTCTCTTTGTCCTTCCACAAAAACATTTCCACACATGACGATTGCTTTTGCTTTTTCTCTTGATTCAGCTAAGTTACGCTGAACCAATAACACATCTAACCGTTCTTTCATAAGCACCTCATTTAACTACACTCGATTTACGAATCAACTTCACTAAGAATTTTGTTCACCACAGACTGTGCATCAATTCCATACTCTTTTCTTAACAAATCAGCATCGCCTTGTGGTATGAATGCATCCGGAAGCGAAATACGAATGTATCTATTATCATTATAATTATTTTTGCATAAAAATCCAACTATTTTTTGCCCAAATCCACCCGAATTGATGTTTTCTTCTAAAGTGACGACATATTTATGTGTTGGTAGAAGTTTCGTTAGTAATTCTTCATCGAATGGTGCAACAAACCTGACATTCACTAAACTCACTGAATACCCTTGTTCTTTCAATTGATTTCTTGCATCATTAGCAACTTCCACCATGTTACCATATGCTAGTAACAGAATATCCTTTTCAGTGTATAATAATTCACTTTTTCCATATTCAATCGGAGCTTGAAACTCGCCAAGCCCTGAATAAACTTTACCTCTTGGATAACGTATTGCAACAGGACCATTATGATTTACTGCAAACGTGAGCATATCTTCAAATTCCTGTCCATTCTTTGGTGCCATCACTGTCATATTTGGCATAGTGAGTAGATAAGAGATATCAAATATACCTTGATGTGTCTCTCCATCACTTCCAACAATCCCTGCACGGTCAATCGCGAACACGACAGGTATTGAATTAATACACACGTCATGTAACAGTTGATCGTATGCTCTTTGCAAGAAAGTGGAATAAATTGCAACAACTGGTTTCATACCACCAACCGCTAATCCAGCCGCAAATGTTACAGCATGTTCCTCTGCAATCCCCACATCAAAGAATCGTTTTGGATACCTCTTTGCAAACTTAATCAACCCAGTACCCGAAGGCATCGCTGCCGTTATTGCAACAATCTTTTCATCCTTTTCTGCTAAAGAAACTAATGTTTTCGCAAATTTATCTGTATAACTCATTGCACTCTTGGTACTCTTCTTCTTAACTTCACCGGTCTCAATTACAAAAGGATCAATTCCATGATATTTGGAAGGATTTTTTTCTGCTAATTTATATCCCTTTCCTTTTTTAGTAATTACATGAATAATTACTGCTTCATTCATATTTTTCGCACTGTTAATTGCCGATAATAATTGTTCAATATTATGACCATCGATTGGTCCTATATAGGTAAGCCCCATATCTTCAAATAACATTCCCGGTATGAACAATCGTTTTATACTATCCTTAGAACGACGTAAACGATCGATTACTGATTTTCCTTTTGGTAAAGTAGACAGTGCTCGCTCGATTCCATCTTTAAATCCTTTATATTTTACACTGGTACGTACTTTTCCTAGGTAGGTTGCCATTCCTCCAACATTCTCATTAATGGACATATTATTATCATTCAAAATTATGACCATGTTGGATTGTAGTCTTGCAGCATTATTCAAAGCTTCGAATGACATTCCACCCGATAGCGCTCCATCTCCAATTACAGCAAAGACATTATAGTTTTCTTTCTGTAAATCTCTAGCTTTAGCTAAACCAAGAGCAGCTGATATTGAGGTAGAACTATGTCCTGTATCAAAGGCATCGCAATCACTTTCGTTTATCTTTGGAAACCCACTTAGGCCTTCGTACGTTCTAAGTTTACGAAAGCCTTCTTTTCTGCCTGTTAATATTTTATGTGTGTAGGCTTGATGACCTACATCCCAAACTAACCTATCTTCCGGAAAGTTTAAGGACAAGTGTAGTGCCATAGTCAACTCTACAACACCTAAGTTAGATGCTAAGTGTCCACCAGTAACACTTATATTCGAAATTAAGAATTCACGAATTTCACTTGCGAGTGCTGAGTAGTCGTCAGCAGAAATTTGCTTAATGTCATTTGGTTTATTAATATTGTTTAATATATTTGTCGCTGTCAAATCTTCTTTTATTTTATCTTCCATTATTTTTCCCTGTCTATTAAATAGTAGATTAATCTTTCAAGATACTCATTCTTCTTATTCAATGACTGATATTGTTCTATTGCTTGTCCTGATAATTCTTCAACAAATGATTTCGCTCCGTCTAATCCAAATAATGTTACATAAGTAGTCTTTTCATTTTTCTCATCACTATGAATTGGTTTCCCAAGAACTTGCATGGTACTAGTTTCATCAAGTATATCGTCTTGAATTTGAAAAGCTATACCGATTGAAAGAGCAACCTTTCTAACTACCTCAACTTCAAAGTCACTGGCACCTGCAAGAATAGCTCCTATCATCATAGACGCTTCAATTAACGCTCCTGTTTTCCATTCATAGATTACATCTAATCTATCTTTTTCAATTGATTTTCCTGTTGCTTGAACATCAATAACCTGTCCACCTAGCATTCCATAAACTCCTGGTTTTTTAGCAAGTACATTCATAGCTTTCATGATTCGATTACTATGTTTTAACCGTTCAAGCAATGTAGCTTCATCTAATATGTTAAGACTCTCATCTTTTAGACTATATTGATACGCCTTACAGGCAGTTTCATACGCAAAATTAAGCAGACCATCTCCTGCTAGTATTCCGATTGCTTCCCCGAATACGACATGAGTGGTCTTCCTTCCTCTACGATATTCATCATCATCCATCGCTGGTAAATCATCATGCACCAAAGAGTACGTATGAATCATTTCTATAGCAGCCATAAAAGGCTCGATCTCTTTCTCATTCTTTCCATCAAACAAGCGGAATGTCTCTTCCATTAACATTGGTCTAAGACGTTTACCACCTGCGAGCACACTATAATTCATTGCTTCTAAGACAGTCTTTTGATATCCTGTCTCTTCTGGTAAGTAATCTCTTATTACTCGTTCTATATTCTCTACTCTTTTATCGAATTCCTCTTTAAAGTTCATGTTCGGTTTGATCTCCTTCTTCACTAAGTACAAGGATTTTTTTCTCAACTTTATCTATAGAATCATTACAAGTTTTAAGTAGTTTCATACCTGCATTATATAATTTAAAAGAATCATCAAGACTAACCTCTGGATTCTCTAATTGTCCAATTATTTGTTCTAGCTCCTCAAAAGAAGCCTCTAATGTTTTTGCTGTTTTAGCCATTATTCACGCCTCCTAATCTGTGTAGACATAACAGATGCCTCTATATCTCCGTCCACCATCTCAACCTTGATTAAGTCACCACCTGACAACTGATTCACACTTCGGATAACATTGTGTTCTTCATCTGTAACTATTGCATATCCCTTACTTAGCTTATCAAGAGGTGATACACCTTTCATTCGCTCCGTTAAGATTTCTAACTGATGTCTCTTCTCAAGCACACGCTGTTTCATCAAATATTGTAGACGATTTTCTCTATCCATAAGATATTGACGCTTTTGATTAATTTGATACAACGGGCTTACATGCTCTAATTTTAATTGATACTGACGTAATTGATTTCTTGTTATCTGCAACTTCTGTCTCAAGTGGAATTGCAGCGTGCGTTCGTAGGACTGTATATCATCGAACAAATCACGAATATCACCTGTCACCAATTCAGCTGCGGCTGATGGTGTCGGTGCTCGTAAATCTGCTACGTAATCAGCAATTGTTGTGTCTGTCTCATGTCCTACTGCCGATATAATAGGCGTATTACATGAAAAGATAGCTCTTGCTACAACTTCTTCGTTAAACGCCCACAGATCTTCTATTGATCCACCACCACGTCCAACGATAATCGTATCTACTCCGTATGAATCGAGATACTTGATTCCTTTTACTATTGAAGCTGCGGCTGCTTCCCCTTGTACAAGAGCAGGATAAAGAATTAACTGAACGTAAGGATTTCTTCTTGTTGTTACATTAATCATATCTTGAATCGCTGCTCCTGTTTTGGCAGTTACGATGCCTACCCTTTTAGGATATTGCTTAATAGACTTTTTGAATTCTTGATCAAAAAGTCCTTCACTTTCTAATTGTTTTTTAAGTTCCTCAAACTTCTGATAAAGCACTCCTGCTCCATCAAGAAGTATTTCTCTTGCATACATCTGGTACTTACCATCTCGCTCGTATACACTAATACTACCAAGAACTATTACACTTTGCCCTTCTTGTAAGCGAAAAGCTAGTCCACTTCTTTGACCTGCGAACATTACGCAAGCCATCTGTCCCTTTGAATCCTTTAAAGTAAAATAAATATGTCCAGATGTATGATATTTACAATTCGAGACCTCACCTTTCACATAGATACGATTCAAAGCATAATCTCTGGCAAACATGTCCTTTATATATAGATTAATCTGTGTGACCGTATATACATGATCCATACTTGATACGTCCCTTCTATTACTTACAAGTTTTTCTTGCAATTCTAAATTATTATACTTCTTCTAAACGATCTTAGCTAACACACCATTAACAAACCCTGGTGAATTGTCTTCTCCAAATATCTTTGCAATCTCAACAGCTTCATTAATTGCTACTTTTGTTGGAACATCATCATCATATTTCATCTCATATACAGCTAAACGTAGGATTGTTAAATCAACTTTACCAATACGATTTATCTTCCAGCCCTCTGTTGCTTGTTCAATAATAGCATCAATATCACTAAGACGTTCTATTATCTTATCAAATTTTTCTTTCAAATAAGAAAGATCTTTATCTGATGGCTCCTCTAATAAATCAAAATACAATTTTATCTGTTCATTTAATTCTGTGGAATCGTGAAATTCCTTACGAAATAACATTCTAAATAAATGTTCTCTACTTTCTCTTCTATTCATTAAAATCCTCCTGCGTTATCTATCTGTAAAATATCTAGCATAGTTTTGCCAGAAATCAAAAAATATCCCCGCACCTTAAGTGCGGGGTTGAAGCACCCGTTCCACTCTAATGAAAGGTAGTGACTATACATTAACTCCAGCAATACGAACATTAACTTCGGAAACATCTAATCCTGTCATATTCTCAATTGCTAATTTAACTTTCTCTTGAACTGCTTCTGAAGTCTTTGGAATGCTGCAGCCATACTCTAACGTAATTGCTAAATCTACTGACACAGATTCTGGTCCGACCTCAACTTTTACTCCCTTGGAAAGATTCTTCATGCCAAGTTTGCTGACAAGTTCGTTCGTTATGTTTCCATTCATTGCAGCTACACCTTCTACTTCTGTAGCAGCTAATCCTGCAATAATAGCAACAACTTCATCCGCGATACGAACTTCGCCAATACTACCTTCTGAATGTATTCTATAGTTAGTTTTATTCTCTCGTTCTTTACTCAACGCTAATTACCTCCTGTTCACATCTTGGTAACCTTCTGTTACACATCAGGTATTACTATGTTTATTATAACAAACTTACACCGTTTTGCAAGTTATTCTTAATTATAGTATTACCAAATTTATGTGTTATTACACAAAATATGATCTCTTACTATTTATTCAGCGTCCTTTACAACAACAGGATTAATTGTAATCTTATCTGCTGTAACACCAGTCTTATTCTTAACTATATCTTCGATTTGTGCAATAGTCTGCTCTGTAGCATTATGTACACCTACAATTACATCAACTTTACCTTCAATAATAGTGACAACTGCTCCGTCGAAACCTTTTGCTTCTAACCAAGTTTCAGCAGCATTTTCTTTTTCAGCAATTGCAGTCATCTCAATAACTTTATCAAGAGCTTCTTGTTTCTGAGCTTCTGTCAAATTGTTATTATCTACTACGCTCATTAATGTATCTTTGTTCTTAGCTCTCGTCTGTTCTCTATCTAATTTTGCAGAAGAGAAAAAATCAGCACCAATTGTAGTATTAACTAAAACTGCTTCTCCTGTTGAGTCTGTACCATCTTGTGCTGTCGTTTCAGCAACATCAGTGCCATCAGTTGCTTCAGCGTCTGCTGTCTGCTGTCCATCTTCTGTCTCAGCTGCTGCTGCATCATAAGCTGCATTATCTTCTTCAGAAATATCCATTGTACCATTCTCTAAATCAGCTGTAAGTAATTCACTTGTTGCATCATCAACGCTTAATACATCACTAGAAGTTGTATCTAGTATATCTCCATCTGTAATTTCCATTGTTTCCTGGTTACCGCTTGCGCTTTGTTGTGCTTCATTTGCTTTATCCTTTGTAAATTGTAAGTATCCTGCAACAATAATCATGATAGCTAACGCAGTTATTATTACTTGATTCTTTTTGAGAATATTCTTCATTGTTACCTCCTAATTAGAATTCATTTTCATTACTTTAATTTTATGTGCAGGTACATCAAATAATACCTCTACAGCACCAACAATTTCACTGATTATTGTTGGTGAGCCACCTCCCTGCGCAATTACGAGAACTCCCTCGATTTCTGGCTCTAATTCTTTAATCACATATGGTGTTGATTCACCAGAACCGTTATTCTGTAGTACTGTTTCTTCTTGTTTATCAATTGTCGTACTCTTCCTTGCGCCACCCGAACTATCTGTTTCATCTAATGATTCTTGTGAATAAGGGCTATCCTTAAGCGTTACACTCTCTTTCGAGGACTTTAATGTAATCATTACCTCCACATTACCTATCCCTTCCACTTTCATTAATGCTTCTTTCAACCTAGCTTCCATATCTTCCTCATAAGAAGCGTCCGTCTTAGTCGTTTGTAATGTAGATACATCAGCCGTTGTAGTTTTCTTTTCATCACCTCCTGAAAACAAGCTTGGAAATGAAAGAATTATTAACAATATTCCACACATGAATATAATAACTAGCTTTGGTATCCCTATCTCTTTCAATGACAGTTTCTTTTTCTCCATGCTATCTTTCCTCCTTAACCTTCTTCAATGGTAATATGAATTTGATCCTGCTCTATTTGAAAGGAATTCGACAATTCTTCCCGTATCTTCTTCTTCGTACCTTCATAAGCACCTGATTCTGTATTCGATTGTTCTTTCTTTTCCTTCCCTTCAATCTTAATGTCTTGGTTAATCATAATTTTATCTACTTTAATGTCGCTACTCTCTACCGTACTATCTTCTCTTGTAAATGCCGCGACTATTGTAATCTCCGTAACCATTCCATAATCTCCACTTGACTCATCTGTATCTAACAAAGTGTTCATTGAAGAAGGATACAAGTTATAACGATTTAGTACCATTTCAATCTGATTTTTAACTATATTCTGGTATTCTGTTAATATTGCCTGCTTTCCTCTATCATCTGCAGCCATTAACTCATCATTGTAATCCTTTGCCTCAACCATAAACAAATTATTATCAAAGTAGTAATTGAAAGTATCTGATAAATTAAAAAGACTAACAATAGGTTTTGCTATTATAAGAATTAATACCATACCAGTAAATATACTTACGTATTTTCGATAGCTACTTTTTCCTACTAGATTCATAATTATCGTAACTAGAATTAGATAAACAACAATATCTTTTACAAGTGAATAGATCTTCTCCATAGGAAACCTCCGTTTACTCAGGTTTGCGTTGCACTTATCGACTCCAACCTTTACACACCAATACTCGTTGTCGCAGCTAGAATCGCGATTGTAATCATGAACAAAACTGCTGCTATGCTAACCACATAAACTAGCAACCCTGCTGCATTAGCTGCCCCACTAATACAGCTAATTACTCTTTTATCTGAGATAGGTTGTACAATTGCAACTCCTACTTTATAGATTAACATTGTAACTACTAACTTAATTAACGGAATAACACAGATCAATATAATAACAACTAATCCAGTTACACCAATTGCATTCTTTATTAATGTCCCTGCTCCCATAACTGTCTCCGCTACAGAATTAAGAGAATTTCCAATACCAGGTATCGCCTTTGTGAATTTCATAGCCAAAGTTTTCTTAACAGAATTTGATGCTGGTACGATTAGTCCTTGTATTGTATTAAATCCTATAACTGCTATGAATAGCGTTCTCATTGACCACTTAATAATAGATTCTAATAGCTCGGCCAATTTTGAAAGAAAATCTTCTTTAGCTAAATTATTTACTAAGGTAATTACCATATAGATATTCACTAATGGAATCATAATATGCACAAGAACAACATCGACAATTGTAATCAGAACCAATGCACTCTCATAAAAAACTAATGTAGTTGCTTTCGAGGAACAGAAGGCAATTGACATAAAATATGTAGGAATTAACGCCTTCATAAAAGATAGTACTGCCGAAATAGCATCACTTGCGACTGTAGTTGCTGTCGCAAATGTTCCTGTTATCGTTGTAAACAGCAATAAATATGTTATATAAAAACTGGTTTCACCGACCTGATTATTATTAAATACATTGGTGAAATTAGTGAATACTGCCGCTACTATTGCAATCATTATCAATTTAAATAATGCCGTTCGATTTGCATCAAACTCTTTACCTAACGCCGTAAACAAATCACTAATAGCACCTTTAGCCGATATTCCCTCACCAGAACTTATCAAATTTCCTACATAACTCTTAAAATCAAATGATCCATTGCTCACCAAAACATCATCTATGGCACCTTGTATCTCACTGTAGTCAAAATCTTCATAGTAAGTCAAATAATCTTGTGATGTATCTTCATTACCTTGCTCCGTATGCAATATCTTATCCTTAGCACTTGCTGACGATGTGTTTAATAGTAACAGAAGTATGATTGTAATAATGAGCCGTTTCATAATTATCTCCCATGCATATCACAAGTTCACCTGTGATACTGCCCAAATAAATAGGTTAAGTGCTATGCTAAGAACTCGTTGATTGTATCTAATAATGCTAATAGAATTGGCATACTTACTGTTAGTATAGATAGCTTTCCAACTAATTCAATTTGACCTGCAATAGCTGCATGTCCTGCATCTTTGCAAAGGCTAGATGCAAATTCTGAGATATAGGTGATTCCAATAATTCGAAATAGTATATTAAAATAAGTTTTATTTATTGATAAATAACCTTGAATCCGATTAATGGTATCAATAATAATTTCCAACCTAGTAAGACCAAGCGCTGTAATAATGATACAAACAGCTGCCGCGATATACATTCCATATTCCGATTTGCCACCCTTGAACTGAATGGCAATTAATACTCCTACAATACCTATGATAGCTGCCTTAATCATATACGTTCACATCCCCCTTCCACCTCTTAGTTTCTGTAATGAACTAATAACCCGCTATAACGAAAATAAAGTCTTAATCGTGGTAAATAACTCTGCAATGTATGGAATAATCCATAACAATACAAGAACCAGCCCAGCCAGACTTGTTAGAAATGCTTGTTCTTCTCTTCCAGAGTGCTTTAGCACCTGGCTTAGTACCGAAACTAAGATACCAACTGCTGCTATTTTAAATATTAGATTAATTGACATATCCGCATTTCCTTTCCTAATTTTTTAATACCATCATATCAATACAATCGTGATAAAGATTCCAGCCATAACACCAAGCATATTATATAGGCGTACCTTTTCCTTTACAGTATCCACTGCATCATCTAGTTCTCCCTGGATCTGTGTTATATATAAATCGATTGTATTCAACTGCATCTCTTTATCTAGGTAACCTAGATTTTCACCAAGTCTAGTTAACAATAATTTATCCTTTTTATTGAGGCTTGTATCAACTAATTCCTTCTCAACACAACCATTCCATATCTCGCTAAATGATTTTCCCTCTAGCTTGTCTAGTTCCTCTGCCACTGCAAGCAGAAAACGTCGGTATTCGCCATCTGTGCGATAAGCTAGTCCACCAACCGCCTCAGGTAAAGGAGTACTCGCATACCGGATTTCTCCTCTGAGGATTACAATTATTTTGTTGAGCTCTTTTAAGTCGCTAATCCTCTCTTTCAAAATAATGCTAAAATATAATCCTATACCTCCGCTAGATACGATTACTAATATTGCTCCTATTATTTTCGCTACCATTTATTTTTCTCCTTTCTTATACCCTAATACTCCTTCGTATTATCTATAATTTAGTTCATTCGACGTTAAATTCATAAGCCTCCTACCTTAATAATTATCCTTATACAATAAGGTTCCTCTTGCATCATAGATTTCTTCAACAAGGCCTATGCTCTTGCGATTATCCATCACAATATATCGCTCAAAAATCTTCTCTCTTACAAGCCTACCGAGGATTGGTTTACTCTTAATATCATCAACTGAGTTTCCATGTACGGTAGCAATTAATTTACAACCACAATTAATTACATATTCTATCGCTTCAATGTCTTCTCTTGATCCAATCTCATCTACAGCAATGATTTGAGGTGACATGGAACGAATTAACATCATCATTCCATCTGCTTTAGGACAACAGTCCAGGATATCTGTACGGATTCCTAATTCGTTCTGTGGTATTCCCATGTAACATGCCGCAATTTCTGATCTTTCATCTACCACGCCCACCGTTACTCCTTCAGCAACCCCTTCACCATTGGATAAGTGTCGTATAACATCTCTTAGAAGCGTAGTTTTACCACATCTTGGTGGTGAAATAATTAGTGTGTGGAAGATATTCTTCTTATCTTCACTAGCTATGTATGGCATAACTAAATCTGCGCAACCTTTTACCTGGTGCGATAATCTTACATTGATAAATGATATATGTTTAATGCTCTTGATTCGATTATCTTCAAGTATTACCTTACCTGCGATACCGACTCTATGGCCTCCCTGTATAGTTATAAAACCTTGTCTTATTTCATCTTCAAATGCATATAAAGAATAGTTGCTGATGTATTCCATTGTTTCTCGTATCTCGCTTTTTGTTATCATGTAAGCATCTTGAATATGGTCCGTTAATTCGTATTTCGTCGAGACAAAATATTCTCTATTGTTATAAATCACCATCAAAGGTGTATTTATTCTTAAACGGATTTCTTGTAGATTTCCATAATTCAAATTCAACCTAGATAAAACATTCCTTAGTTGAACAGAAAAAATCCTTAACAGCTCGTCTTTTTTTATCACCTATATCCCCCCACTAATCTATTATTAAAACAATATATGTTATAGATACGGAATTATTCATAATAAACTTGCAATGTTTCTTCTCTTATATTAATATTAATGTAAGTTTTAAACGGCTAACTAAACAGTTGCACTCTAAAAATAATATGATTAAGAAATGGAGATTATGACTATGGAATACGGACTAATCGGTGAAAAACTTGGACATAGTTTTTCCAAAGAGATACACGAGAAATTAGCGGATTATCAATATGATATTACCCCTCTTACAAGAGAAGAATTTCCCGAATTCATGAAAGCTAGAGATTTCAAAGCAATCAATGTTACAATTCCTTATAAATGTGATGTAATCCCATACCTAGATGAGATGGATTCCAACGCTTCAAGTATTGGCGCTGTTAATACTATTGTAAATAAAGACGGGAAATTAATCGGTCATAACACTGACTTTTCTGGATTCTTATATATGATTGAACACCACGATGTTGCTATTGAGGGAAAAAAGATACTTGTAATTGGTAATGGCGGTGCTTCTAAAGCTGTTATCGCAGTTTTAAATCACTTACGCGCAAAAGAAATTATTATTGTTGATATTGTATCCGGACCTGGTGTAATTACTAAAGAGGAGGCCATAAAAAACCATACTGATGTTGATGTAATTGTAAACACAAGTCCTGTTGGTATGTATCCTAATGTAGATAATAGTCCAATCGACCTTTCTTTATTCCCAAATTGTAAAGCAGTTCTTGATGTTATCTATAACCCTTTACAAACTAAATTAACAAAACAAGCTGCTGAACTGGGAATGCAAGCAATTAACGGTTTGGAGATGCTTGTTGGACAAGCAAAATATGCTGTGGAATTTTTCTTAGACAAATCCATAGATGATGAAGTGATTGATCCGATTTTCCATCAAATCATTGCAGAAATGAACAAATAAGAATATATAGAATGTAATTTACTACATTCTTACATAAAAATGCGATCAATAGAATGTATTTCATACTATTGATCGCATTTCAGGCTGTCGACATTCATATGCCGATAGCCTTTTTGTTTGAATCGTACTTATATGTAGATAACATTTGACGAATAATAATCATACTGTTAAATTAATATATTTTCACTGTAGAAAAGAAATATTTGGTATGATATACTAACTTTAAGGTGTAGTTAGCAAACTTTGTATTATATTGTAACGGGTGTTAAAGGGGAGGGTCTATGTAAATGAAAACGATGCTAAAAATTATGCGAATGCGTAAAAACGAAATTCCTGATGATATACTGCCTTTGTTTGAACACATTGTTCAAACATATAAAGGTGAGGAATGCGAAGAAAAATTTATAAAACTACAAGCATGCACCAAAGGGAATGTTTCGATTTCCGGCATCAATTGAAACATATTTCGAAAGATGCGCAGGTGGTCGCATGTATGAATACCAAAAAGCATTGGGAATAAAACTGAAGATTAAGTCAGTTGATGTGTCTCCCCTTAGTGAAAATATTGTAAACCCTGTTGTATTTACGTTTGAGATAGTGGATTAATAACACACTTACCGAATAAGCATACTACAGTTTAGAGCCACTAAGACAACAATCTGAAACGCCATCAATAGAATACATTCGTTCTATTGATGGCGTTTTTTATTTATGATCTATATTTCCTTCTCTTAAAAGAAAATACTACTACTATAGAAGCAATTAATGATACAATACATACAATTAACAATATTATTTCATTCTTGTGATTTTCAGTGCTATCCATGCCTTTTGACATATCTCCACCAAATCCATTCGGCATACCACTACGGTTTCCAAATTGCTTTGCACCTACATTGGTATCTGTGTTGTCACCTGTGTCATTTGGCATCTGCGGTGGCGTCATCTGATTTGTATCTGCACTTGCGTTGGCATCTGTTCCTCCAGCTGTGTCACCTGCCATCTGTGGAACTCCACCTTGCATCTTACCTCCACCATCACTCATATTACCGCCACCTTGCGTACCCATAGCAGTAAGGTTAACGCTACTTGCATCAATTAATGTACTACTATCCGCTTCTTGTCCAGCTGTTGTTGATGGAATCACGCCATTTAGCTGCCCTTGAATACTCTCGGCACGTAAAAGACCAAATTGTTTCAGGTTCTCTACACCTGTTTTATATTCATCATACGTATAGAATGCTGAAACATCATTCTTAACATAAGATGAAATTTTAGAATCGATTTCATTGATTGTACTACTATATAGTCCACTATCAAAGTATCCAGTAACAATTGATTGAAGAATCTGGTGATATTGTTCCAAATACTCTTCATTTTCAAATAGTTTTGCTATAATAGGGCGATCTTCTAAATCAATTCCTGACACTGGTGTATCGATTGGAAAGTTGACAGCTGATGTCGCTGACCCACTTTGAAATCCTGCAAAGGATAAGTTATAATCCCATGGCAACATAGTAATTTGTCCATCGTCTTCATAAAGATAATAATTATGTTGCATGTTTGAGAAATAACTGTCTAGATTAACTAATACGGTGTTAGCTGCAATATAACGTAATACTGCATCAACATCGACGTATTTCTCCAAATCATTTCCTTCGTTAAGGTTTTTAAGCGCTGTTATGACACGTTCATAGTCACTTTCATCGGTATCAAATACTGCTGCATCAAAGATTGTACTATAACTATCAATATCATCATCAATATACTGAAGACTTGCTGAGGATGAGGAACTCCCAAAGCCTCCCCTACCATTACCACCTAAGTTCTGTTTTAATTCACTAAAATCTGGTAATGCAGTCGTTTGGTTAGAGGCACTCTCTTGCTGATCGAATATATCACTTCTATTCATGTCTTGTATATCCATACCAGTAATATCTTCTTTATCATTCATTCCTCCTCCTACACCCATAGTTTCTGGTTTATATAATTGTCCATAACTAGAGCCATAGTTCCGCATAGCAAAGGATTCTTCCATTCCTTCGAGCGCAAGATAGAACCCCCAATCTTCACCATTTACTTTAATAGAAGCATAGTTATATAGTGGTGTAACAACTCCAGCATAGTTCATTAGGTCATACGAAAGATATTCTTTCATATAGGAGGTATCTGACATTACGTTATTCAGTGCCAGCTTATCTAGTCCATAACAATTTTGATTCTTATCATAATGATCGAACTCGATTTTAAAGCTGAAACGATCCGTTGTATTATCAGAGGCAATCTGCGTTAAACTAGTATTACCTTTTGGTCGTATCCCAACGTTACTATATTTTTCTCCATTAATTACTACATCACAAGTTATATACTCCTCATTAAGTGCATTCTCAATCATCGAGTTCCAAGAATCTTCGTCTACCTGAATATCTACAGTCATAATAGTATCATGATCAAACAATTTAGTCTCATAATCAAAGGAAACACCACTGTTCTCTGTCACCCAGACTGTATTTGCAAGATATATCATAACTCCAGTTAATATCAAAACGACTAGTGTACAAATTATGATGATTTTATTTATGCATTTATTTTCAATCATATTTCACCCGCTTTTTATGACATATAATCGCCGTTGTAACTTACTAACACCACATTCTCAACACCATTAAGGTCACTTATTTTATTCACAAACTCTGTTGTCATATCTTTTAATCGAATTTCAATTGTTAATTCGATACCATTCTTTGATACAGTTTTTGATTTAACTACATGCTTTTTAACACTATCTTCAACCGCTTTTACAGCTGCCTTCTCGGACGCATCATTTACGCAATTGATAACTAAGATATAAGGATTATCTGTACTTTTCTTATTCACGAACACAAGCATTGTAACACCAATTAAGATAGTTCCAATAACCGCTAGAGGGATTAATCCTGCACCAACTACGATACCAACTGATATTGACCAAAATAGAAATGAGATATCAAGTGGCTCTTTTACTGCGGTACGAAAACGCACGATAGATAATGCACCAACCATACCAAGGGATAACACTACGTTTGATGTAATTGCAAGAATTATAAATGTTGTTACCAATGCCATTGCAATCAATGAAACTCCAAAAGATGCAGAATACATAACACCACGAAACGTTTTCTTATAGATAAGAAAAATAAATAGCCCTAAAGCAAACGCAACACACATAGCTAATAACGTATCTATGATAGAAAAACTAGACACCTTATCCATAAAACTTGATTTAAACACATCATTAAATGTTGTTGTTGATAAAAATACTGTACTCATTGTTCCTCCTTGGCCTTTGCCTACTTAATTTATTATTATCCATATAAACGACATGCGACATATTTTGAAAAAGAACTTGTTTTTCTGTCTCTCATCTGAATACAATTCTCTATTATTTCTGGTAAAAACCGATCATATTTGACTTCTAAGATTATAATATTTTCTTCTTTTGCGGCAATTGTTGGAGCAGCTAAATCAAAGAAATCTTTACTGTTAATTCCTGTTCGTACCTTACTGTCAATAGTGATACGAACATTGCCCGTTTGATATATGTATGGCTCTCTTGTATATTCAACAATCGTTTTAGGTCGTAATTGCTGGTACTTCATTTTGGTATAAAGTTCTAATATTAGAGCTTGTTTGCAATCTCTCATCCATTCAATATCTCCAGCAATTATCTTTTCACACTCTTCCTTTGTAATTGCTGTCGAAAGCTTATTACATAAGCCATATATCTTACTTTTCTTCTCTAATCTTATATAAGTGAAGTCATCGTTATAGTATCGAATACGAAACTTCTCTCTTTGATTAACACCATCAATCTTTTCTCTTAATGCCTTATCCTGATAATTATCAAAATACAAACTTCTAATCTGATAGGTCCCATCCTCACCTACATTGGCATCTTGTCTAGCAACTACCTGTAGACGGTTTTTAATAGTAACATAATCGATATAGTTAATATGATGTTTTAATTCATGACGTAATTTTAAATCTTCCATCGTAATCACCTCCTCTTGTACTATTTTGATACCCACCACTATTTAACTCGTTAATAGCTTACCCGAAAAATGTGTAAACTCCATGTAAACTTTGTGAAATTTCTGTGTAATATCTCATAAATTACCAGAAAATAAAAATGTAAAAACTCATCTAAATATAAAAAGTGAGCCAACCACATCAATGCAGTTAACTCACCTTATTTAACTAATAATCTCCATTCAGATTCCCATTAATTTCCTATATTCGCTTGGTGTTAATCCCTCTTCACCTTTAAAAACCCGACTAAAATACCGAGAGTCATTGTACCCACACATATCACTAATTTCTGCAATATTCAAATTATTATTTTTCATTAATTCTTTTGCCATAGAAAGTTTCTTTTCCGTAATATACTTATTCATAGGAACGCCTATTTTCTTTTTAAATAATCGAGATAGGTAAGCATAATTATATCCAAACTTATCAGATAGATGTTCTAAGCTATCGATTGTCAGATAATTATCATCTATATACTGATGAATCTGCTTTTCAATATTGGGTTCAATATAACCCTTTATAGAGCTTTCTACTTTACGAAATATAGTCATTAAATCCTCTATAAGATTTTCTTTGTCCATTGCTAACGCTATTGTTCTAGTAATATCCTCATTTAAACCTTGTATTAATGTTGTTTCATAGTCCTGTTTTGAAAACTCCATTAACTTTAATATATACATAGAGACCTTTTCTATACTATCTTGTGAAATCGGCTTACTAAACATATATTTAAGTATAATATAAACCTCATCTAAAAATTTTTTTAAATCTCCACTATTAATATAGTTTTTCACGTAGCTGCTTAATTTTATTTTAACTATTTCAAGCATATCGTTATTCAACACATATTCATTATCTTCTAGTTTCCATAAATTACTTGAACCAAGAATATAGTTCTGTTTTAATACATTTCTCATGCGTTTTGTAACATTCCATACTTCTTCATGCATAAGAAATGACTTAGAATACACCATATTTATTGGAAGATTATCACAATATTCTTGAAGTTTTAAATATATACTATTAATTAACTTCTCATTAGATAACCACGTCTTTGAATTATATTTAACTCCAATTATTTTTTGATTTATGAATTGTTCATCTGCGACATACCAGGAAGCCTCAATGGGAATAATATCATTTAATATTTCTTTCCAAGGTATTTTGTCTATATGCTCATTGTAAAATAATTTCACTTCTTCATCTTGTAAATCATAGACAATATTACCAAAACCGACTAAACAGATTGCGAATTTCTCATCATCAGTATTTGTAATATCATATAAATCAGAATATATAATTTGTCTATTTTGTTTTGCATCGCAATAAGCTAAACTCTTCTTAATATCAGATAAAGTCTCAGATAATATATCTTCTTCTAATGGTTTTAATAAATAGTTGAAAACACCATATTTCATAGACTCTTGTGCATATGAAAAATCCGAAAAACCACTTATTATTACAACTAAGACATTTGGATACTGCTCTCTAATTTTTCTTGCCAATTCTCTTCCATCCAGGATAGGCATGCAGATATCCGTAAATACTACCTTGGGCTTTAACTTTTTTATTAATTCCAGTCCCTCTAATCCGTTTTTTGCCAAACCTATAATCTCAAAGTCCTTATCAACCTCTTCAATTTTGCGTTTAATACTATTTGCAATTACAATTTCATCTTCGACTACTATTGCTTTAATTTTTTTTACGATATTTGGCATCTTCCAGACCCCCTATTTTAATAAAACCATCTTTTCCTGGTAGAATTTCGAATATGGCGTTTTCTTTAAATACTAATTTTAACCTTACATAAACATTAACAAGTCCCATTCCTTCTATTTTTGTAGATAATGCGTTTACGCCACACATACTTCTTTCACATTTTTCGTATATCTCTTTTACAGTATTAAGATCAAACCCTTTTCCATTGTCAGATACAGTAATTTCCCATCTTCCGTCTTCCATATGCCCATGAACTTTTATGATTGGGTTTGCTTTATTACAATATTTAAACGAATTTTCAACTAGTGGCTGTACACTTAACTTTGGAATTTGAATACTCATCATCTCTAAAGGAATATCAATATCAACTATTCCTGTCGGAAAACGCTGCTGCATAATATTAACATAATTATTTACATGTTTTAATTCTTCGAATAACGCTCCCCCAACCTTTTCCTGTGCTGCAATGTATCTGAACATCCCCGTTAGATTTTTGCATATATTAGCAATTTTAGCGTTGGATTCTTCCTCCGCCATACAATTTATTATGGCAAGTGTGTTAAACAAAAAATGAGGCTGCATTTGAGCTTGTAGGGCCAAAAGTTTAGAATGAAGTTCAAAATCCTTCAATGTTATTATCTCATTCATCGATTCTTGCAACTTACTATTTAATTCTTCAATACTTTCAGACAGAAAATCAATCTCCCATATATCACTTTCAAGTTTCTGGTATCCTTTCCCTGGATTCAAATCAATATTCACCAGTCCTTTACAAATCTGTATCATTGGATTAGAAATCTGCCGGGATATCTTATATGTAATACCGATTACAAGGCTTCCTACAATTATAAAAAATATCACCGCTAATAATAAAAAAGTAATCAGTTTATCGTAGTAACCAGAAATTGGTATTGTGTATATAGCATTGATATTAAAGGTAGGCATTTTATGTATCAAGATTATATTACCATCATAAAAAAATTCCTTATTTTCTTGCCTTTTTTCATTCAACATATTATCTAATTGCAAATCTGACTCCTGATAAATGATATCCCCACCATTAGTTAAGAGATTAATTGTAAGTCCATTTTTCTTTTCATTAGCTGATAATCTGTGTATTTCTTTTTCAAAATCACTATAAAAGACCTGTATTTCTAAAATTGCCTGTCCTTTTGAAAGAAATGGAACTAAACTCATAGTTCTTGATAGCGTAAGCATTTTCTCACCATCATAGGATATTTGTTTTCCTTTCATTGTATCAAGAAGGTACTCATTACTTTCTAACATTTTAACATATGGTTTTCCATTTTTCTCATACTCTTCATAGGTACTAATATGCTTGTTGTTAATTTTATCTATATAATAATTATTTGCAAGACATATATAATAACCTGATTTAGTTATAATACCTACAGTATATTTCTTCTGAATCATTTTATAGGCTTCTAAATACATTTGTGAAAAAATTTCTGCTAAGGATTCTCTCTTTTCGAATATTTCAGGTAAATTCTTTATAGCATTCTTTTTAAATGTTCGAGAATTCATTAGTTCTAAAGAAAATTGATTCATTTCATCAAAGTAATTCTCAATATTGCTGGTAATATTTCTTGTCATTTGCTTTTGGGTATCTATAATACTTTCATTTATCTGGGAAATAAAATACCATAGCGCAAACGCAAGTGTGATACACATAGAAACCACAAACCATACTGCATATGTGCGAAATAATTTATTAAAAATTAGTTTCTTTTTCTTCATACACATCCCCAACCATTCATTTACTTATATTGGTATTCTACAATATTATTATAATAATAGCAAGTTTTTACAGTTGAGATACTTAATATGACTATGTTCTAGGAATTACTCTTATATTTCTATTGGTACGAAAGATTTCGCTTTGCTTTTCCTCCTTACCCTTTCACAGCCCCTGATACCATTCCCGCGATAATATATTTCTGCCCAAGTAAGTATATAACTATGATTGGCATAATAGCATATAGTATGGTAACACTCACCAAATTCCAGTTTGCAGTAAATGTCCCATAAAAATTATATACTTGTTGAACAATTACAGATTTATTTGGATCGGGTAATACATACAGTGGAACCGTAAAATCATTCCATGTATTTAAAAAGTTAATCATAATAATGGTTCCAGTAGCTGGCTTTAATAATGGAAATATCACTTGAAAAAATACACGGAAGGCTCCTGCCCCATCAATAACAGCTGCTTCATCTAATTCTTTTGGTATCCCCGTTACAAACCCATAAAATAAGAAAATACTCATCGGTAAAATTAGCGCAATATATAATAAAATAATACCGAATAAACTATTGTAAATATGTAAAACTCGTAATACTTTTACGATTGCAACCATACTGACTGGAAACATTAAACCTAATGCAAAATAGATATAAAGTAGTTTGTTCCATTTTGTTCGATTTCGACTTAATACATAAGCAGCTAATGATGATATTATTACACTTACTGCGACTGAGGAAATAGTAATAATTAAACTATTTCTATAGGAACGTAGAATATTACCAGTCTCCCACACTTTTCCAAAATTTTCCCAATGTAATTTTACTGGCAAAGTTAAAGCCATAGTAATTGATTCTTCTTTGGTCTTAAATGCATTAAATATTACAATAAGAAAAGGTATAATAATAATTAATGCTAATATCCAAAAAAATATTTCTTTAGAATAATTATATATTTTTTTTCTTGTTTTTATTGTCATAATATCCTCCTAATCATTATTGTCTTTTATTCGAAGCACTAAAAGTCCAAAAATAGCTGTTATTATAAAAACGATTACTCCATACGCTGCTGACATACCATAAAGACCTTTTCCAAATTCTTTAAATACTAATGTATTTATTAATTCTGTACTTCCTGCTGGTCCCCCACCAGTTAGAACAAATACAATATCAAAAGCTTTTAATCCCTGTGATAAATTTAGAAGCAAATTAATAATAAATGAAGGTATAATTCTTGGTATTGTTATATAAAAAATCTCGTGCCACTTGTTCGCTCCATCCACAGCTGCAGCTTCGTAATATGATTTATCAATCAACTGAAGACCTGCCAAATAAATCACCATATTAAAACCTACCTGTTTCCATATTTCCACAAACATTGCAGTGTTTAGTGCTGTTTCCTTTGTTGTTAACCATGCTCTATTAAGGTTCTCAAGACCGATCGCTTGCAAAATCTGATTAAAAAATCCAGCCTTCATAAAAATAGTACCAAATATCAATCCAATAATTAAGGGTGATAGCATCGACGGAAGGAAAAAAATAGTTCTTAATATGTTCTTAGTTTTAAGTCCTTCATTTAATCCCAAAGCTAATAAAAAACCAAGGCAGTTCTTAACAATTGTTGTGATTAATGCAAAATAAATGGTTCTAAGAATTACCATTATTAAATCTTTATTTCCCAGTATAGTCTTAAAATTTTTTAACCCAACAAACCTTGCTGTTTCTCCTGTAATTTTTATAGCATTCCAATCGGTAAAAGAATAAACAACATTTATTACAACTGGTACCATAAACAATAATGTATACATGATAACTGCGGGCCAAACAAAGTAATTCTTATAAAGTTTTTTCTCATACATAATGAGCACTCCTTTTCTTAATAATATTTCTATTATCATTATATCCTTTTCACTCTTTGAAACCCACACATGGATTTTACACAGTTATGTGCACATTTTTGACTTTTTTAAGGATTACAGTAAAAAAGAACAGAGTACATATTTCTACATACTCTGCTCTCTGAGGCATACAGACAATTCATAACTAAATGACCTTGAATTCATCTCTATTTTTACATGGCATTTATTGTGCCGCTGTATCAAACATAACTGCTCTATATGCATCCATATTATTAATCAAAGTATCAACGTCCATACTTCCTGTCGCTAAGCCTTGCAAATATTGATACAAATTCGAATCCCAATACAATACATTTTTATTTAGCATTACTTGCGGAATATCACTTGTATTTTCCAACATATCTGTAGTTGCAGTAGTAGGCTTTACACTTTCTACATTCTTGAAAGAAGAAGTAACTAAATCAGTTCTTGCTCCGTAGTATTTCTCAAGACTTTCATCTTTAGCAAGAAAATCCAACAAAACCTTACTTGCATCAATATTATCACTGTTCTTGTTAATAAATTTTGAAATACCTCCACCATTAGAAATACCAATTTTATTATCTAACATTGGAACCGGAAACATTCCCCATTCATCCGTATTTCCATTAGCAGCCAACTCAGCAGCATATGCCGAGTATGTAAACATCATTACCGTTTCTCTATCCCCTAATGATGGATAACTTCCAAACCAATCTTCTGCCTGACCATCGTTTGTAAAATTAGTTGAATCTGATAATAATCCTTCAATCTGCTCAAGTCCTTTCTTTAGAGAAGTGAAATCAGCTAGTTTATTATCTTTACTTGAATTTAAATATTCAATATAATCAGGTTTTTCAGCAGCAATCACAGGAGTTAATCCATATACCCATGACTGAGTATGCCATACACCGTTAATACCTTCATAAAGTGGAGTTACTCCTAATGCTTTAATGTCATCACATAATTTTAAAAACTCATCCCATGTAGTTGGTGCTTTCAAATTATTTTCTTCAAAAAAAGTCTTATTATATAAGATTCCTTCATAATCTACTCCCCATGTACTAAAACCGATAACACTATCATTGTAGGAGTTTACTTCTTTAGCCCAATCTTCATAATTAGCAACCCATGTTTCTCCTGATAAATCTAGTGCGATCTCAGGAAGCCCAGCTGATATCATTTCATATCCAGCAGGATACATAAAAATATCTACAGCATTGCTTCCTCCTGATAATGTTGTTCCGAGCAATGTTTCATAACCATTATCAGGTGTTAAAAGTATTTTTACTTCAATACCAGTCTCTTCTTCAAAAGATTTAAATAATTCACGATCTACATCTTTAATCCAGTTCTGAGAAGCCATTAAAGTAAGTGACTTGGTTTGTAATTTATCCTGTAAGTCTACATCCTCATTTGTTTTATCCGATACCGGCTTTGTAGGTGTTTCTTGCTCTGAACTCGCTGTTTGCGTATTATTATTACCACAGCCAGTTAAAACTGATAGCCCCACGCATAATATGACAGCTAAAGATACTATCCTATTACTAATTTTTTTCATACCTTACCCTCCTAATATTATGTAGTTTCTAAATCACAATTATAGTATATCATTTTGAATAATTTACATAAAGCCACAAATACGACTTCATAAGGTGTACTTTTTTTACTACCACTAATTTTATTATTCTTTCTTCTGTATTCATTACAAGTTTCGGCTGATTCTTTTGCCTTTAGACAAATTAGTGCACTTTCGATACCATCCGATAAGGGCGCTACAGATTCCTTAGTTTTACCTCGAAGTATGTCAGCAAAATTCTTGATTAGCAATGTATCTCCACCTCCATGTCCATTAGCAGGTGTGTGTACTTCGATGGTTATTACCATATCACTCATATGATCAAAAACTCTAATTTCATCTGTTGCAAAGTCAAATTCAACGGTTCATTTTATTAATCATAATTCAAACCTCCTATGGTATCTAATCTGATCAACTTCATTCTGTCATCCAAAAGCAATCTTTCACATGTCAAAATTCATTGAAATAGGAATACCAACTTACACCGAAATGTAAATTGATATCCCCGTTTCTAGACTTACAATATTATTATTTAATTTTTATTTTCCTTACATTGCTATAAGCTCCATATACCAATTTTCCAGTTGAATCTTTCTGGAAGGCACGCACTTTTACATAATAAGTTCCACCTTTTTTTAGTTTTTTAATCGTTGCGTTGAAGGATTTTGTTTTATCTTATATATAAATTTATTGTATCATTCGTATTGAATAAATCACACTCACAATTCTGAACTTTATAGGTGGATAATCATGAACAACTCCGGGAGTTTCCTGTGTAATATCTCATAAATTACCAGAAAGAAAACATAAAAAAAGTTGTCGATTAAACGTCTTGTGATAAGACATTATTCAATCAACAACTTTTTAATTAATCCTTTTATTAACTCATTTTATTCTTGATTATCATCAACTTTACCAGCTAGATAGTTGATAAATTGTTGCGCTGTACGGCCTGATAATCCACCATGACTAAGTTCCCACTTATTCGCTTCCCTACAAAGATCATCATCAGACATCGTTATGGAATCATATCGTTTTGCTAGATTCTTCACTATTTCATAATACTCTTTCTGAGTTGGCGCTGAATAATTAATAGAAACGCCAAAACGCGCAACTAGCGATAGTTTTTCTTGGATAGTATCTGAACGATGTAATTCATCTTTAGACATATCAGAACGATCTGACCATGTTTCTCTAATAAGATGTCTACGATTTGATGTAGCATAGATTAAAACATTATCTGGTTTCGTCTCCAATCCACCTTCGATTACTGCTTTAAGATACTTATATTCAATTTCAAACTCTTCGAAGGATAAATCATCCATATAGATTATAAAACGGTAATTACGATTCTTAATTTGAGCGATTATCGATGACAAATCTTGAAATTGATGTTTAAAGATTTCTATCATACGTAATCCTCTACCGTAGTATTCATTTAGTATTGCTTTGATACTAGTAGATTTACCAGTTCCGCTATCACCATACAACAATACATTATTGGCCTTTCTACCTTCTACGAAAGCAAGAGTATTGTCTATAAGTTTCTGCTTTTGAAGTTCATAACCGATTAAATCATCTAGACAAATCTCTTCCGTGTTGGTTATAGGACAAAGAATAGCATCATCTTCCGAATGCTTTACACGAAAAGCTTTATTTAGACCAAACTTACCTACTCCATAGTCTCTATAAAAATCCGTAACTATCCTGTAGATTTCTTCTTCGTCTTTTGCTTGTTCAACAGCCTCACTAAGCATGCGAACTTTTTCGCTAACATTCTTATTATATCTCTTACCACTTTTTTGAATTGATTGATAATTCAGAATTGTAGTAAAACAATTAATATTTAATTCTTTTTCTAATTTAGAGAAATCATAATCAAATAAATTCTTAAATATACGGAAATCATTTTTGGCAAACACATTAACGGTACCGTTTTGGGCACCCACTTTTTCGCAAGTTATACTAAATGGATTCTCATTCGTTGCTAATATGTAGGCAAGATAATTATGCCATAAATTCTTATCAAATCCATAAATCGTAGCAACGTCAAGCAAATGATTAATTTGATTATAAATCTTGGTAATTGTATCTTCTTTACTAGTATGATTGCATTCATAATCCTGTATAATTCCAGCAAGATTGAATAAAATACAGTCATTTCCTAAATTTCTGTAAATTACTAATTTGGCTACTTCACGAAACATTCTATCGCTTCCTTCTTTAATATATATTATTTTATAGGAAAATCATAAGATCTCATAATAATGAATGATCAAGATTTATAAAATCTAAATATGTAAAATAGCTTCTAAGCTGACGTAGGTTTTGTGTTATAGTACGTTAGCTTAGAAGCAATAAAAAAGTGAATTAAGTTTTATGACATTACATTCTATCTGGTGCTTCAATTCCTAATAATTCAATACAAGTATTAAGAATATTACATGTTAATATAATTAATTGTATCCAAGAAGAACGAACTTTCTCATCTTCATTGGCAATAATCTTGTTCTCATGATAGAACTTGTTGAATGCATTGGATAAGTCATAGATATATTGACAAACTCTATGAGGTGCATTCTCAGCAAATGCTACTGCAATTGTATCACTGAATTTTGTTAATTCTAACATAAGCGCTGTTTCACTTTCGCAGGTAGCTGGTAAGATTTCACTTGTAGCAATTGTATCAACACCAGTAACTTCCTTATATTTGTTAAGGATTGATTTGATACGAACGATTGTATATAGGATGTATGGACCTGTATCACCTTCAAATGAAGTGAAACGATCTACGTCGAATACATAATCCTTAGCAGCTTGGTTCGATAAGTCGCCATATTTGATTGCTGCAATTCCAACTTTGTTAGCAATTTCCTTTGCTTCTTCTTCAGAGATTTCACGATTGCTCATGATTTTATCATATACTGCAGTTGTAATATCAGTAATAAGATTTTCAAGGCGCATTACGCCGCCATCTCTTGTCTTAAATGGCTTACCGTCTTTACCATTCATAGTACCAAAACCTAAAAATGTTAACTTAACATGCTCATCAATCAACTTCGTTTTCTTTGCACAACGGAATACTTGTTCAAAGTATAATTCTTGACGTTTATCTACAACATAAGTGATTGCATCTGGATTAAATAATTTCGCACGTTCTACAATTGTAGCTAAATCCGTTGTATTGTATAATGTTGCACCGTCAGACTTCAAAATCATACATGGAGGAATCTCTTTTGTATCTGTTTCTTCTTTCACATCAACAACTAAAGCACCTTCACTGATTCTTGCATATCCACCCTCTTTAAGATATTCTACCATATCTGGGATATAGGCCTGAGCATCACTTTCCTTTTTCCATAAGTCAAAAGATACATTTAATTTATCATAATTCTTCTTTAAGTCCGTTACGGATACATTAAGAATGTGGTTCCATAATGCTACATAACCTTTTCTTCCATTTTGCAATTCAAACGTAGCATTCTTTGCTTCCTCTTTGAATTCTGGATGTTCTTTGGAATACGCATTAGCATATGGATAGATTTCTTCTAACTCTGTAATATTAAATGGTGCTTCTTCTGGGTAATCTCCTTCAAAACTTTCATCAAAATAAACCAATTCTGGTTGACGTTTCTTTAACTCAGTAATGATTAATCCCATCTGAAGACCCCAGTCACCAAGATGAACATCTCCAATTACATTGTGACCAACAAAACGACTGATTCTCTTAACGCTTTCACCAATTATTGCTGAACGCAAGTGACCAACATGAAGTGGTTTCGCTACGTTAGGTCCGCCATAATCAACTACAATTGTTTTTGGATTTTCTGCTTTTTCAAACCCAAAGTTCTCTCCAGTAGCCATCTCATTAATATAAGTAGCTAGATATTCTTCGCTAATTTTAATGTTAATGAATCCTGGCATAACTGCAACGATTTCTTTGAACATCTTATTGTTTTCTAATTTGGCAACTACATCATTTGCAATCATAATAGGTGCCTTTTTGTATTCTTTTGCAGCTGCTAAAGCTCCATTACATTGATATTGACATAAATCAGGACGATTTGACAAAGACACCATTCCATATTTTTCATCAAATCCGCAAGCAACAAATGCATTGGTAATCTCTTGCTTAATAAGATCAATTATTTTCTTCATACATCTACCTCTTTCTTCCATAATCCAAATAATTGGCTAAAAATAAAAAAATCCCTTATCTAAACGATAAGAGACGAAAATATTCCGTGGTACCACTCCAATTGACTGCTATAGTAATACAGCCCACTTAACACTTTAACGCAGCTAACGTCAGACTCTCATATTCATTCTACTCGAATCTGCTTCTCCAAGTCCCTCTTCTTTGCTTCGCACTTATAGGACTCACACCAATCTCCTACTCGCTGAAAGTACATAAAACAAATACTCTTCTTTTCATGGAATTTAACATATTAATATTAATGCAACTTTTGTTACTTTTTCTCATTATAAAAGCTAACGTTTTAATTGTCAACACCTTATTCTTAGGCGATTTGTAAAACGTTAGCTTCTTTTTTATCAAAAACCTCTTATCTTTCGTAACGAACTGGCATAATAATAGCAGCTACGATATAAGCAATGATTCCAGCACCAAAGAAACCAAAGATAACCCACAACAAACGTACTACGGTAGGATCAATATTGATATAATCTGCAATTCCTGCACATACTCCACAAAGCATTTTATTAGTTGATGAGCGATATAATCTTTTTTGTTCCATAATTCATTCCTCCATATTTTAATAGTTTTGTTATTTATTATTTTTATTATTTATTAATATCATTTGTTTATACTCATACTATACATATTTGTTTCAAATAGTATACACTTATTCATTGCGTATTTCAACATTTCCCACACCACATTCGATATCGAATTCATATTCAGCATCACTACCAAATATGTTACTATCACTTGTGAAAGAATAATTATCTCCATTGATATTAATATTACCTAAACCGCAACTCAAACTAAAGTCATAACGATTCTCAGGTTCTTTTAATTTAATTGAGATATTTCCCATGCCACAATTAGCACTACTGTTGCCTCTAATGTCACCTTTAATTTCAATATCACCAACACCACAATCGAGATTAACATCTCTTGCAGTTAAATCCTTAATAGCAATTTTTCCTGCTCCAACTTCTAGATTGCTTTCATTCTTAACTAGTAATTTATTCGCAACTAACTCACCAGCTCCCATCTCAAGATCAACATTGTCAGTTTCCATATCACATAGCTCTACTCTGCCAGCTCCAATTTCGATTACTAGATTTTCGGGCGTAAAATTATCTGGTATATAGATTGTAACATTGTATTTCGTGTTATAATCATCATTGTTGAAATATGGAATAGCGTGACCAAAGACCTCAAAACCATTATGTTCGTCATCTTTAATTGTCCAAACATTATTATCTACATAGCTACTAAATGTTTTCTTATTCATATTCTTAGCATCAATTGCAAATGTATCCCCACGCTTAATTTTCACATTAGCAATGTTTAGCTCAATTTTTATTGATGTAATTTCATCGTTATACTCACTGTTAAAATCCAACACATAATCTCTTCTGTTAGAACCATTAATACGTACTCCACTTACTAACGCAATACTTACCAATACAACTCCTAAAACAATTGCTATTCCACTAATTCTTAAACAGTTCTTTGTGAATAGACTCATGCCATCACCCTCCTTCTAAAAGGTAGTCTACAGATATTAATGATTCCGCGGAATGTCATAGGTATTAAAACCGCACAGTATCTTGTTAAAATTGCAAACAATAGACCAATTCCAATTAGTAATAGACCTACACCGCTTACAAAAAACGCTACCATTGGTAAAGTAAAAATCTGTACAATACCTGCTACTAAAGTAATCACACCGCCTAATATCAATCCAAAACTTATTCCTCCGAATGCAACTACCAAAGAAAATACAGCTGATATAATTGCTATAAATATTCCAAAACCAGCACAAATCAACGGGATTCCCACTGGAATAAACAAAATTGCTCCAATGATTAATAAGATCTTAGGAATTTTTGAATATTCATATACATATGTCGGTTCCTTTTCTTGTTGCCAATTTGCTGAACCTGCATTTTGCCCTGCCGTATTACCGTTTTCAGCATATCCATGTGTACTATTCGTTTGATTTGCACTCTGATAATTTGGTTTTTCAACTTTTACCACTGCATCTACATTAGTTTTATCATAAGCGGGATTGTGATAACCGTTCTCTGTAAACTCACCTATATCCCCCAGCGAATCACTTCTTAGATCTTCTTGTATAATAGCTGCCACTCGTTCTGGAGAACCTAATTTATTAATTACTTGATCCTCATTCTCTAAACCAGCATCTTCAAAATAATCTGCATAATACTGAATTGCTTCTTGTCTATCCGCAACTGGTATGTTTTGAAGAAGGTCATCTAATTCATTTAAAAACTCCTGCCTGTTCATCTATTCCACCCCCACAAAAATGTTACTTATATTAGCTGAATACTTTTTCCACTCATTAGAATACATACGAAGCTGTGCCATTCCTTCACTGGTAACTTTGTAATATCTACGATTTCTACCACCAAACTCCATATCATACACTTCTAAACAATTATCTTTCTTTAATCTTCTAAGCACAGGATACAAGGTGGATTCCGAAATATCAATCGCTTGTTGAACGTCTTGTGTTATTTTATATCCATATGTGCCATTCTCATCTTTTGATACGACTGCTAGGACAATCGCATCTAACAATGCAGCACCTGTATTAAATACCATACTTCCAACCTCCTTATTATTAGTTGTATGAAACATATAGTAGTTCTTAACCATATTATTTTTCTTATATTGTTTTGATACTAATACTATACGCTGTATAATATTATGTGTCAACAAAATAGTTTGAAATTGTCAAAGTCATTACATTTGTCATATTAATATGACAAATGCCATTACGCAAAAAGGCTGTTGCAAAAACGATTCTATTAATCAAATCGTTTTACAACAGCCTTCTTATTCTCTTATATTATAACGTATAGATAAATCTCATAAACGCTTCTTTTCCTGCAACATCGCGTTTGTAGACGCCTGCATGTTCTAATACTTTAGCGAATACAATTCCAATTTCTTGCTGAATAATTTCATGTATATTATCTTCATTCATCTCTGGGTGTTTATTAACAACTTCTGCTGCCCAATCAGCATGAATTGCTAATGTTTCATCCTTAGTAAGATCTTCTTTCGCAAGTATGGCAGCTTCTAACTGCTCCATCTCTGTCTTAAGTCTTGCTGGTAATACTGCAAGGCCCATAACTTCAATAAGACCAATGTTCTCTTTCTTAATATGATGAAGTTCAGCATGTGGATGATATACACCAAGTGGGTGTTCCTCAGTCGTAATATTATTTCGAAGTACTAAGTCAAGTTCGAATACTTCACCATTCTTTCTTGCAATTGGAGTGATTGTATTATGTGGCTCTCCATCAGTTTCGGCAAAGATGAAAGCTTCCTCATCTGTGTAACCTCTCCAAGTTGTTAGAATATGATCACCTAGGGTAACAAGACGAGTTTCATCCTTACAACGTAGACGGATAACAGACATTGGCCATTTGACAATTCCCGCTTCTACATCTTCAAAGCCTTTAATAACGAATGTATCCTCAATCGGAGCATCTGCCATTGCAAATTGATAATGTCCGCCTTGGAAATGATCATGACTTAAGATAGAACCTCCCACAATTGGAAGATCTGCATTGGAACCAACGAAGTAGTGTGGAAATTGTTTAACAAAGTCAAATAGTTTGACATATGTATACTTTTCAATCTTCATTGGCGTATGTTCTCCATTGAATACGATACAATGCTCGTTATAATATACGTATGGTGAGTATTGAAATCCCCATTTGCTATCATTAATCTCAATTGGTATAATTCTATGATTCTGACGAGCTGGATGATTTACTCTTCCTGCATATCCTTCATTTTCCACACAAAGAAGGCATTTTGGATAACCACTTTGCTTTACTAATTTAGCCGCTGCAATAGCTTTAGGGTCCTTCTCTGGTTTTGATAGGTTAATTGTAATATCAAGCTTACCGTATTCTGTATTCGTAATCCATTTTACATCCTTTTCAATACGGTATCTTCTTATATAATCAGAATCCTGACTTAATTTATAATAATAGTTCGTCGCCGCTTCTGGTGATTCTTTATATCTCTCCCAGAAAGTATGTATAACTTCTGAAGGTCTAGGCATCAATTTGCTCATGATCTTCGTATCGAATAAATCACGATATACAATACTATCTTCTTTCATTATTCCATGTGCTACTGCATAATCAAGCATTTCTTTTAATGTTTCTTCTAAAGAAAATGCTTCATTAGAAGAAATATCTTTATCATCTAACTCGTCAAGTTCGAATAATTCGAGAAGGGTATTTGTTGTAAATACCCTGTCTTCTTCTTTGATTAATTCATTATAAAGCGCATACTCAACAAGCTGTCTAATGTTTTTACTAATCATTTATTTACCTCCAAAACCGTTTGGATGAGTACTGTGCCATTTCCATGCAGATGCTATAATTTCTTCAAGATCATCATGTTCTGGTTTCCAGCCAAGAACAGTTCTAGCTTTATCACTTGATGCGATTAATTGTGCTGGATCACCGGCTCTTCTTGGTGAAACTACTGCTTTGATTTCATCTCCAGTAACTTTTCTCGCTGTGTCAATTACTTCTTTTACCGTGAAGCCTACACCATTCCCAAGATTGAAGATATTACTTTCTCCACCTTCAGCAAGGTATTTCACTGCAAGAATATGTGCCTGTGCTAAATCTGTTACATGAATATAATCTCTTACACATGTACCATCTTTTGTGTCATAATCTTCTCCAAAGATTGCAATAGACTCTCTTTGACCGTTTGGAACTTGTAGAATTAATGGGATAAGATGACTTTCTGGATTATGTGCTTCTCCAATCATACCACTCACATGGGCACCACATGCGTTAAAATAACGTAACGATACATAACGAAGGTTATGCGCTTTCGCAGTCCACTTGAACATCTTCTCCATAGATAACTTTGTTTCACCATATGTGTTAGTTGGTTCTGTCTTGTCACTTTCTAGAATTGGAACTCTCTCTGGCTCTCCATAAGTAGCTGCTGTAGAAGAGAATACAATCTTATCAATTCCATGAGCAACCATAGCTTCTAATAAAACTTTCGTTCCGCATAAATTATTATCATAGTACTTAAGTGGATCAACCATACTCTCTCCAACTAAAGAATTAGCCGCAAAATGTATAACTGCATCAATTTTTTCTTTCGCAAAGACGCTGTCTAAGAAAGCACGATCTCTAATATCACCTTTGTAGAAACGAGCCTTTTCATGAACTGCTTCAATATGTCCTGTTTCCAAATTATCAATAATAACAACATCTTCACCTCTGTCAATCAACTCATAAACAGTGTGTGATCCAATATAACCTGCGCCACCTAAAACTAAAATTGTCATATTTCTTTCTCCTTTCTTAATACCATACCTTATTCAAGTATACACGGTCCGTTTCCAATTTCAACTACATAAAAATCTGCTTTATATCCTATTTTTCGCAGATAATCATCTCCCACATTCTGAATAAATGCATCGATTGCTTCTTCCTTTACAATACTTACCGTACAGCCACCAAAGCCCGCACCTGTCATTCTAGAGCCAATAACCCCTTCTTGTTTCCATGCAGCTTCTACCAATGTATCTAATTCGATACCTGTAACTTCATAATCATCTCGAAGTGATACATGGGATTCATTCATTAATTTACCAAATGTTACAACGTCATCGGCTTTTAATGCACTCACTGCCTGAATGGTTCTTTGATTTTCATAAACCGCATGCTTTGCGCGTTTTCTTCTAACATCATCTTGAATTGCCTCTTTGTACTGTTCAAATTCTTCTTCAGTAAGTTCACCTAATGTATTAATTGACACAACTTTCTTTAATTCTTCCAGTGCTGTTTCACATTCTGTTCTTCTTTCATTATACTTAGAATCACCTAAACCGCGTTTCTTATTACTACAAGCAATTACAATCTTAGCACCTTCTAGTTGTAGTGGAGCATATTCATATTCAAGATTACTTGTGTCTAGGAATATAGCATTATCCTTCTTCCCCATTGCAATTGCGAATTGATCCATGATACCACAATTAACACCGATAAACTTGTTTTCAGCAAATTGACTGATTAATGAAATATCTACTAATGAAGTATTAAATCCAAACGTCTGGCTTAATATGTATCCGGTTACAACTTCAATAGATGCAGAAGAAGATAAACCTGAACCATTTGGAATATTGCCAAAGTATAAAATATCTAATCCAGCGTCAAGCTTCATTCCTTTTTCAGCAAATGCCCAAACAACACCTTTAGGATAGTTAGCCCAGTCATCTTCTTTCGCATATGATAAATCATCTAATGATACAGTGATAACGCCCAATTCGTCAAAATTAACCGAGTATAAACGTAAGTTACGATTTTTGTTTTTTCTAGCAATCGCATATGTACCGATTGTTAAAGCACACGGAAAGACATGCCCTCCATTATAATCTGTATGTTCTCCTATTAGATTGACTCTTCCTGGCGCAAAGTATGGAGTGATTTGCCCTCCTGAACCAAATACCTCAGTAAACTTTGCTAATAAATCTTCCTTGATCTTTTGCATAGTTAATCTCCCTTCGTTTAATCTATAAAACTAATAACTAAATTATAATACTTCTAATTTGATACAGTTTTTATGTTTTAAAACATGTTTTTTGTTCTTAAATGTATTTTACATCAAATCAGAATTGATGTAAATACATTTATTTTGTTTATTTGTAGATTTTCATTATAATATCTTGTTCATAATCACCAAAACCATTCCCAAATAAATTCATTCCACCTTTATGTGCGGCATTCTCTTTAACACCAAGTCGGACAGATATATACTCTCTCTCGGATAACCCAAACTCTTTGATTGTTTTCCCAGAGAATTTTTCTTCATCTAGATAAATCCCATCTATTGTTATTACCCAGGTTTTTAGCATACCGTATTGCGTATTCTTATCTGGCCACCATTCAGGATTTAATCTTCCTCTTCGCCCACCAAAATCACTAGGGCACTCCCAGGTTGCTGCTTCTATACCATTTACCCACAAGGTAATGTCTGAAGGATATTCCATATTATAATCATGGTCTTCTGAGCACAATTCCGCCGAGATTTCAATTCTACTTGGCTCTCCTGACTTAATGCTATTGTTTGGGAATCTATATTCCACATACCCATCCCCTAACCACAATAATTTGGCATGCATACGCTCTGGATTATAGAAACATCTTGGTTCATCCTCATCATCAATCGGTCCTTTCATGCTAACTAATCCGCACGTTGGTATCACCTTATAATCAACATAATTACCAATTGGCATCTGTATCGTCTCAACCTGCTGATGATATTTCTCCTTTGTATGTAAGCTGACTGAAGCACGCTCTACTTGTAATGTGCATAATTTCATAGAGCCACGTATTCCTGGCAACAATGTAGTACGAATAATTCCCGCCTCCTCTAACACGCGAATGTGGGCCGCGGCAGAAGATGGCGCTAATTCAAGCTTTTCTGCAATTTCGTTAATATTATATTCATGTCTATATAATAACTTAATAATATCTATACGTACTTCTGATGACAAAGCCTTTCCAACAGCGGCTAATTGTTTTCCATCATCAAGATTTAAATCAATTGATTTTAGCATAATAACGAATGAGCTCCTTTACAACAGATTTTTTGTTGTATTTAGTATACCATAGACAAAGCTTCCCTGACAATAGGAGTATTTACGTCAATAGGACATTTTTCTACATATTTACTTTGAATCCTATTACTTCCTATGATATAATTTATTAATATTTATCTATAATAAATTATACAAAGGAGGGCCTTTATGGATATCACAGCACTTTCAACTGGTTTAAGTCAAGCTAACCTCATGTCACAAGTTAGCGCATCTGTTTTAAAATTATCTATGGATACTGTAGAACAATCAATGGATAACATGATAAAGATGATGGAGACTTCCGTTAATCCGGATCTAGGCGGCACAATCGATATTTCTATCTAAGAACAGATAACAAAGAAAAGGAGGATATCGGTTAATACCGAATTTTAAGCCTCTTAAACACAAAATAAGAGCTGCTCTCTTTTGAGAGCGGCTCTTGAAAAACTAGCAACTTAAGCGTTTTCAATTTCTTCTTTGGCAATCTGATTCCATATTATTAAATTCTCAAGATTATACCCTGATGTACTAATGTCTTTTAAAAGTAATTCACATGGGGTATTATTCTTTCTGCACGCTGCCAGAATTCCTCTCAATTCCTTTCTTATCATCTCTGGATTGGATGCAGCATATGGAAGATTAGACGGATTCGGTTTCGCAGAAATCACATAGTTATTTCCAACAGCTTCTGCTGCTACATTAATGTCTGCCCACGGAGTAATTGATATTTTTCTCAAATGTGGAATCTGCTTTATAATATCTATTTTATTATCCAACGGCTCACAGCAGCCATAATACACTAGCCCAAAAGGTGCCAATGACTTCTTTGCATATTGTATCTCAAATTCATCATGCATTTCCGGTGAAATACTTGCAAAAATCTGAGCATATCCGCGTCCCCACACATTAGAACGTTTTATATGATCATAATCGCCTATATTATCTGCAAGATCATGAGATGCGGCACTTGCACAGTGGACAAAGGAACTGTCTCCCTCCAAAAGATTCTGTTCTTTGTATTGGCGTACTGTGTCCATAAAGATATCCGTTAGTTTTCCGGCAAGACCATGCATGAATTCTGGCTCATCAATCAGGGCATATAAAAGATTTTCCACACTCATAAACGTTACTATTGTATCCCACACCCCATGTCCCAATCCATAGCCTGTGCTTTCGCCTACAAGTTTAACTGGAATGATATCTCCTATTGCTTCGCTGATCTTTTCTAGCTTGTGTAAAGAAGTTTTCTTATCATACGTGATAATCGGATTATGAAGTTTCTCTAAATCCTCCATCGTTTCGAATTGGTTTTCATATTTGTGTGCAACTATACCATTTTGTTTGTCTGTTGCCAAAATCTCCTCTTTAACATCAACCCCTATTCCTGTCGTATGTATCACTTTTTTGACAGAATAGTATGGTTTTATAATTATATCTCCTGGAAAATACTTGTACTGGAAAATCATTTTTCTCATAAATTCCTCAGCCTCCTGAAAAACAGGATCCTGGCATTGCAGTGTCAGTGAACCATCCACATTCAATTCGTGCCAAGGCAGTTCATCAATGAGAACAATCGGTCTTTGCGGATGCAGATCATTCAAATCAGCATGCAGTTCCCATACCTTTTTTTGTGCATTTTGATAAGCAATACGTGCATATTCATTTGCGAGTTTTCGTAGTATTATAACATCCTGATTCATATATAAATCCTCCTAATTGACTAATGATTCATTTGTAGTATAATGTCAATTATATAAAAAATACTATAGAAAGGACAGGAAGAAACTTGCGAAAAAACAGTGGTTTCTTGCGAGATATATGGAAACAGAAACATACTATCAATATAGTTATTTTAAATTGCCATCCCGTCAAGCTGAAAAATGCCTGCTTGTCTCAGACGGAATGGGATACACAGCGGCTCCGGATTTTTTAATTAACCGTAAGACTTTTTATAACTATCTGGCATTTTATGTTCATAATGGTACCTTCCACATTGAGCAATACGGACACCATTTCACATTACGCGAAGGTGAATGTGGAATTATGAATCTGATGGATCCACATTTGTACTATTCAGATTCAGAGGATATAGCCCATCTCCTATGGTTTCATTTCCGTGGTGCCAGTATGGAACAGGTAATACAATTTATGCGGGGAAATAAACAGCTTCCTTATTTAGTACATAATTTAAAAATTTATCAAAATTTTATTGAAGCATTCAGACTTACAGAATCTCAGGCCAGTGAAACAGAAATTGCAACGCATCTGTACGGAACAATCATGAAGATTTTAAGTGACTATTCTTTTGCAAATCAAGAGGACTGTCGAATACCAAAGGAAATGACCCAGGCTATCCAATTCATGGACAAACATCTTTATTCAACATTGTCTTTAGAAGCGATTGGCAAAAATGCTGGAATGGGTAAATATCATTTCTGTCATCAATTTAAAAAGTGGTACGGTATTGCACCTATGCAGTATTATAATCGTAAGAAAATGGAAGCCGCTTGCACCATGTTAACAGAAAGTGACTACTCTGTCGATATTATTGCGGAGCAACTCGGTTATACCGATGCGGGGCATTTTCGCAAGATGTTTAAGAGTTACTTTGGAGTAACCCCATCCGTCTATCGAAAAGAGCACATTTTACGTTAAAAAGAAATAATTAGGACCATGAAGGTGAAAGAAAAAAAATAAAACTTGACTAATGTTATGCCGAACGTAATTCAATGAGCAACTATATGAAGTACGTTTGGCATAACATGCTCACATTTGTGCAAATTGAGAGACCAAATTTAAAATTGGCTTTTGACACTCGAATCTAATTTTATTGTTGGCCGTAATAGGCGTTAGCTCCATGTTTTCGTAGGAAATGTTTATCCATTAGTGGTTTTGGAATTGGTGTAACATCTGGACGAATCATCTCTGTATAATGTGCCATTTTTGCAACTTCCTCTAATACAACTGCATTATATACGGCTCCTGCTGCATCTTTCCCCCAAGTGAATGGTCCGTGATTTGTACATAATACACCTGGTACATACATTGGATTTTTATCTGAAAAAGCTTCTATAATAACTTTACCTGTATTCTTCTCATAAGCTTCTTCAATTTCATCTGGTGTAAGACTTCTCGCACAAGGGATCTCACCGTAAAAGTAATCAGCATGCGTTGTGCCATAACTTGGTATACTTCTTCCAGCTTGTGCCCATACGGTTGCCCACGGTGAATGTGTATGTACAACTCCACCGATCTCCGGAAATGCCTTATATAACTCTAGATGAGTTGCTGTATCAGTTGATGGATTATATCTTCCTTCCACACGATTACCGTCTAGATCAATAACTACCATATCCTCTGGTTTTAAATCCTCATAATTAACACCACTTGGTTTGATAACAAATAATCCTTTCTCACGATCAATCCCACTTACATTACCCCATGTGTAAGTTACAAGATTTCTCTTTGGTAATTCCATATTTGCTTCATAAACTTTTTGTTTTAATTCCTCTAACATATTGTACTTCCTTTCTTATTTTCTTAACTTCGCTTCATACAAGAATCGCGAATAATTAATTCTGGTTTTAACAATCGCTCGACTTTACTATCTTTGTCACTGACTCCTGATATCTTCTCAAGCAATAATTTTGCTGCTAATTCTCCAAAGCGCTCTTTGGGATGTGCAATGGTTGTCAATTTAACGGAAGCTGTTTCCGCTAAGATAGAATTATCGTATCCCGTTATTGATACATCTTCGGGAACGCGAATTCCTAACTTATTCAGATACTGCATTAATTTATATGCAATTTGGTCATTATAGCACTGGATTGCATCGAACTTGATTCCTGTTTTTACAATCTGTTTCATCCCCATCAAAGGCTTATTCTCGCGATCTTCAGTTTGAAACCATATAACCTTATCTGGGTCGTAAGGAATTCCCGCCTCTTGCAATGCTTTCACATAACCTTTGTGTCTTGCTTTTCCTTGATAATCATCAACCTTGAAGACTCCAATAATATCTTTGTGCCCTAATTCAATTAGATATTTTGCCAAGAGATAGCCCCCCTCCACATCATCCATTAAGATATGTGGTTTATTCATAAATTGCGGATAAATTCCTTGTACAAAAACATAAGGTATCTCTAGTTCATCTAACATACGATATAGATTATAATGTTTACAATAAACCTCACTTCTACTCGGTTCAATAATCAGACCATCTACATTCTTTGTTAAGATATCTTCTAAACTCTTAGCCTCCATCTTTTGTAAGTTACCAGTATTCTTAAGGATAATACTATATCCCTCTTTTGTTAACACAGAATCAATTCCTTGAATTAATCTTGGAAATATGTAATCACTAATATATGTTGTTATTACTGCTATATTGTTAGACTTCGTATTCTGTCTTATTCGTCCCATACAGAATGTCCCTCTACCATGTTCTGCTACAACAAAACCTTCATTCTCAAGTATAGATAACGCTTTCCTAACAGTATGCCTACTTACAGCATAATTAACAGAAAGTTCATTCTCAGAAGGAATCCTTTCACCTGGCTTAATTACTCCACTTAATATATTCTTTTTCAGATCTTCCATCAGTGTATAATACTTTGCTCTTCCCTTTGCATCCGCCAAACAAATCCCCCCTCTTAGATTAAACTCGTTTACATCATCTTTTATATTATATATACTACAACTTGTACGTACATATTTACAAGTTGTTTTTACTTAAATAAAGAAACAAAAAAGCTGTTGCAGTATAGGTTCAATAACCTATTTCGCAACAGCAACTGTTTGGATTATTTTGAATGTCGGTCTAACCAATCTAAAATATCTTTATAGACTATTTCTCGATCTGTCTCATTCAAGATTTCATGGCGGTCATTCTCATATAAACGAATTGAAAGATCCTTAATACCTGTCTTCTTGTAAACATTATAAACATGCTCAACCCCTTTACCATAATTACCAACAGGGTCATCTTTACCAGCTACAATATGTATAGGCAGTTTTTTAGGAATCTTATCAATATTAGATTGTTTCTGAATGAACCTAAGTGTTTCTAAAATCAATTGATATCCATTTAAGGTAAACAAAAAGCTACAACCAGGTTCCTTGCAGTACCACTTACGAATCTCTTCATCTTTCGTAAGCCACTCTTTACCCATGCTGTTATCACTAAAACGCTTATTATACGTTCCGAACATTACTTTTTCTATAAACTTACTACGATGCTTATCCCCGTATATAAGTTTCCATATTTTAATAATCAATTCGCCAGCAATTACAGTAACTTTTGGTTGGCTAGCAGTTCCCATTATAATAGCAGCATCTACCTCATTACCATAAGTCATAAGATAACGTCTTGCTATAAAAGATCCCATGCTATGACCCATTAAGATATGTTTTGCATTCGGAAAAATTTCTTTAATTTTACAAGTTACTCGGTACACATCCTCTACTACTGTTTGACTTGCATTTCCCTTAACAAAATACCCCCACTCATCTTGACCTTTAACAGTACTCCCATGACCAAGATGATCATGGCCAACAACTGCATATCCATTTTGTACTAGAAATGTAGCAAAATCATCATATCGCTCAATAAATTCAATCATTCCATGAGATATCTGTAACACAGCTTTAACCTTATTGTTATTTTGTGGTTTCCATATCACTACATTTAACTTATGAATCCCATCTCTTGATAGAATTTTAGTATATTGTTTTTCAACTATTAACAAATCTATTTCCACCTTTCAATACCATCGATTTGTCTAAAACTAAAGTGCTTTTATAAGTTTTACCTTATCACATACAAAATGGAAATACAAGATATATAATCTAAAACTTTGATTGCAATGCGTCATAACCAGATTCTTTCGTTCTAATCTTTACCGCGTTACGTATCTCATAACTGAAGATCTTTCCATCTCCAACTTCACCAGTAAAAGCAGCCTCTTGAATCGCCTTAATTGTCTTCGCTTCCCATTCTTCGGAAGAAACAACGATTTCAAATTTGATTTTAGGTAGCATAACAATATCTAATTCTGTACCTCTTACATACTGTTTATAACCACGTTGTGCTCCACAACCCATGACTTGAGATACCGTAATTCCATTTACCTCAATATCATTCAATGCTTTCTTAACATCTTCTAGCTTTTCTTCTCTAACTATTGCATCTATCTTAATTAACATATACAATACACTCCTCTCAAGAATCTAATCCTGTAAATGCTGGATATGCATTTTCGCCATGCTCTGATATATCCAAACCAATTTGTTCTTCTTTCTCACTAACACGTAGTGGCATAAAGATGCGAATAATTCCAACACAGATTGCAGTGCCAACAAGGGCAACAACGATTGTTACCAATATACCAACAATCTGAGCAATGAATAATTTGGTATCACCAAAGATAAGTCCATTCCATTTTGCAACAGGGTTTATAGAGGTTTTTGCAAATATACCGGTTGCAATTCCACCCCAAATCCCACCAATTCCATGACAACCAAAAGCATCTAGTGCATCATCAATTTTCAAACGATTCTTAATAAACTTTACTCCAAAATAACATATTGGGCTTACTAAAGCACCAATTATGAATGACGACCATACCGGAACAAATCCTGCACCTGGAGTAATTGCTACTAACCCAACTACCAAACCTGTAGAAGCTCCTACTAACGTTGGCTTACCTTCTTTCAAACAGTCAATTGCCATCCAGGATAATAATGCAGATGCAGCAGATACTGCACTTGTCAAAAATGCGTGTGCAGCTAATCCGTTAGCTGATAAAGCACTACCAGAGTTAAATCCAAACCAACCAAACCATAAGATACAAGCTCCTAATGCAACAAACGGTATATTATGAATCCGATATACGCTATGTTCATACCCCTTTCTTCTCCCAAGAATCATAGCAAGTAATAATGCACTTACACCAGAACTAATATGGACGACATTACCACCTGCAAAATCTACTGAACCCATTTTAGCTAACAAGCCACCTTCGCCCCACACCATGTGTGCCATCGGATAATATACAACTACAGACCACATTATTACGAATGTAAATAGAGCCTTAAATCTCATTCTTCCAACCAGCGCACCAGTAATAAGTGCTGGTGTAATAACTGCAAACATCATTTGGAATATAGCAAAAACTATATGCGGAATATTGCTAGCATATGGCCCCTCCTCCCATGTGACACCTTCAAATCCAAACCATCTAAAATCACCTATGATTCCTCCATGGTTTCCTCCAAAGGCTAAGGAATAACCAAACAACACCCACATGACAATTGTTATTCCCATGATAGCCACACAAGCCATCATAGTATTTATCACATTTTTCCTTCTAACTAAACCACCATAGAAAAATGCTAGGCCTGGTGTCATGAAGAATACTAACGCACTACAAATTAATACATAAGCAATATCTCCTGAATTCATAATACTCCTCCTTTTCATTTAGCCGAAGCTAATGCTGTGCTCCGCTTTTTGCTAATAATCTTATGTAAAATAGAATCTCATTTGTGAGTCTCACAATGGGAAGTTCTATAGTAACACCTATTAGAAACGAAAAAAGATGCCAAGGAATAACTTCCTTGACATCTTTGTCATTATTGATTATATGAATTAAATTTAAAAAAGCAATATATTTATATTCTTCTTAACACTATATTAACAAACACCTTGAGCTGTCATAGCTTCAACAACCTTCTCAAAACCTGCTATATTAGCACCTACTACGTAGTTTCCTTCTGCATTATAACGTTTAGCAGCATCGTCAAGGTTATGGAAGATATTAACCATAATAGTTTGAAGTTTTGCATCTACTTCTTCAAATGTCCAGCTTAATCTTTCGCTGTTTTGTGACATCTCAAGTGCGGATGTAGCAACACCACCAGCATTAGCAGCTTTTCCTGGTGCGAATAATACTTTATTAGCTTGTAAGTATTCAGTTGCATCTAATGTAGTAGGCATATTAGCGCCTTCTGCAACTGCGATACAGCCATTAGCAACTAAAGCTTTTGCATCTTCTAATAATAACTCATTTTGAGTTGCACATGGAAGAGCGATATCACATTTAACAGACCATACACCGCGACCTTCATGATATTCTGCATTTGGTCTGTAGTTTTTGTACTCTGTAAGTCTTGCACGTTTTACTTCTTTAATTTCTTTTAATGCAGCTAAATCAATTCCATCTGGATCGTAAACCCAACCAGTAGAATCACTAACTGTTACAACTTTAGCACCTAATTCTTGTGCTTTTTGTGTCGCATAGATCGCAACGTTACCAGAACCAGAAACAGCAACAACTTTGTCTTTGATTTCAATTCCGTTACATTTTAACATCTCATGTGTTAGATATAATAAGCCATATCCAGTTGCTTCTGTTCTAGCTAAAGAGCCACCGTAAGATAATCCTTTACCAGTAAGAACGCCTTCATATAGACCTTTGATTTTTTTGTATTGACCAAACATATAACCGATTTCTCTAGCACCAGTACCGATATCACCAGCAGGAACATCTGTATCTGCTCCTATGTACTTACATAGTTCAGTCATGAAGCTTTGGCAGAATGCCATAATTTCTCTATCTGATTTACCTTTTGGATCAAAGTCAGAACCACCTTTTCCTCCACCGATTGGAAGGCCTGTAAGTGAGTTCTTGAAGATTTGTTCAAAACCTAAGAATTTGATTATTCCAAGATTTACAGATGGATGTAAACGTAACCCACCTTTGTATGGTCCTATTGAATTGTTGAATTGTACGCGGTAACCTCTATTAACTTGTACTTGACCTTTGTCATCAACCCAAGGTACTTTAAACATAACTTGTCTGTCTGGTTCTACAATTCTTTCTAAGATCGCATCTCTACGATACTTTTCTTCATTTTCCTCAATGACTGGTCTAAGAGATTCCAATACCTCTTTCACTGCTTGATGGAATTCTTGTTGGCCTGGATCTTTTGTAACTACTGATTCAATAACTTCATCAACGTAACCCATTCTTCATTCTCCTTTAATCTTAATCTAACATGTATTATAACGCTTCAGTCCCAGTTTATACACAGGTATTCTGAAAAGTTACTTGTTAACCACAAAGGCAACTAGTAAATCCGCATATTTTATCACATCACCTTATTAAAGTGGCTATAATAAAAATTTTTGAGTTTATGTATATAGGTACTCTAATCCCATATATCTAGCTCCTTAGCTTTTTAATGCATTTTTATTATATAATGTGATTTTAATAATTACAACAATTTTTTAAGAAAAAGAGGATAACGACCTAAGAATAAGAAGGGGGGTGCTTGCTTTCTATAACAAGAATTCATGTCTAAAAAAACCTGTAATTATACTATTTCGTTTTTCAAGAAAAGTGTTATAATATAACTTGGTAGCTCGCTACTTTTTTGGTATGAACAAACTTAAGGATTTTAACTTCTTGTTCTACCCAATAGACCTATAATATAACGGAGGCTTCAATGAGTCAAACAATAACACAATCAAAACTCTTTAAGTATTTTCAGGCGTTTGCCGGTACTTGCATCTTTGCAATCGCAGTAAAACTGCTTATTGTACCACTAGGTTTATACAATGGCGGATCTCTTGGTTTCGCACAGATTATCCGTACTTTGCTTGTTGATTATGCACATATCAGCATATTAAGCAAGGTGGACTTAGCCGGTATTATTTACTTTATTATTAATGTCCCTCTCCTTGTGCTTGCATACAAAGGTGTTGGTAAGAGTTTCTTTATCAAAACATTAATAGCAGTCATCTCACAGACAACATTCCTTACATTAATCCCTTCACCAACAACACCAATTATTGATGATACATTGGCTGCTTGTTTAATTGGTGGTATTATATCTGGTTATGGTATTGGTCTCGCTCTTAGGGCCGGCGGTTCTACAGGTGGTCATGATATTGTGGGTGTTTATCTATCTAAAAAGCACACAAATTTCAAAGTAGGACGAGTTGCTATCATTGTAAATTTTATAGTTTATAGTATCTGTGCAATTATGTTCGAAATTGATGTATTTATCTATTCAGTAATTTATGCTACTGTTTCCTCTTTAATAATTGACCGTTGTCATTACCAAAACATCATGGTTAGTGTAATGATTTTCACTAAAGTAGAGGGATTACAGATGCCTATCATGCAAAAGCTAAATCGAGGCGTAACATATTGGACAGGCAGTGGTGCTTATACCAACGAATCAACACATGTTCTTGTAACTGCTGTTTCCAAATACGAAGTGTCCTCTTTAAAGAAGATTGTTCATGAATTAGATCCACACGCCTTTACAATATTAAGTGAAAATACCTCAATCGATGGTAACTTTATCAAGAAACTTTAGCATATTAATCATAAGCTTTTTATTATTAAGTATATCGTACTCATTTTCTTCTTTTCTAAGGTGGTAAAATATGGGATATTTTACATAATTAAACTTATGACTACAATAGCAAAGGACCAATAGTACAAATTCATATTTTGTACTATTGGCCCTTTTTATTATTGGTTTACTACTCGTTTAATTAAATCTTGAATACTTTGGTTTGCAACTTTACTATATAATACCTCTCGAGCTTTTACAGGTTTATCTGTGATTATATTATCGACACCCATATTCTTTAATCTATCCATCTCATTCTTAGTATTAACAGTCCATGCATGGATTTCTTTACCACGGCTATGTGCTTCCTTTACAACTCTTTGGGTTACAAAACTTGATTTCATACTAAAGAAATCGATATATTCTTTATCATAGAAATTTCCATAAACAACTGACATAATATAACCTGTCTTAAGGTTAGGATTTAATTTCTTCACATTAACAAGACTTTCATACGTTGCTGAAGTTAATACACATTGTCTTTCAAATCCATACTGCTCAATTAGATTAACAACCTTTGTTTCTAGATCTTGGCTATGTCCATTTAACTTCAACTCAATATTCAGATTGATTTTACCTTTACAATATTGCAATACTTCTTCTAATGTCGGGATTTTTGCATCAGTAAATTCTTCGGAGAACCAACTACCAGCATCTAGTTCTAATACTTCATCATAAGTTAATTCCCAAATATATTTGTTAACACCTGTTGTTCGCTTTAAGCTTGGATCATGTAACAAAACTACCGTTCCATCTTTTGTCTCTTGTACGTCGATCTCTGCATAATCAGCCAGTTCCTCAACAGCACTAATAATGGAATACATGGTATTCTCCGGTGCTGAAATTGAATTGCCTCTATGGGAGGTTATCTTGATTGGCGACAAAGCATCTTCGGCGCCAAACATACCATTATAAAACAAATTATAGAAATAAATCGTGTTCACTACAACCACGAAGGCAACCAAAATACCTAACAAACGTTTTGCCTTATTCTTGGTTTTCCTATACTCTCTTGTTCTAAGAGTGCCTATTCTAACGTCTTCCCCATTCTCCTTCTTATAGCGATAATACATTGCAGATATCACTGCCATGTTTGATAACACACCCGTCATACCTAGTATTATTAAGACCAGCAAGTTCACTTTATCAAGTAGCGATAAAAACATTACCAGTACCATGGAGTCCTTCACAAAGACTACAACACCAACAGCAATAATAATCATCACAAGAAGATAAATTAAAAATAATGAACCTGCAACCAATACATTCCATGCAATTAGATACCAAGCTGTTCTTAATTTTCGTCTTTTAGTCAGTCTGATACTATTCCTTACTGACACTTTAAAACCTTTTCGTTCACCCACACAAAAGTGAGAGGTAAATAAGAAAAGTAATGTAAATACGAAAAGTAGAATAATTATAATACCTGCAATTAAGCGAACATATTTACTGTGAAATAACGTCTTTATTATGTAGCTTGGGATACTTGCATTGTTAGCGCTTAAGATAATCAAAAGGCAATTTACTACTGGCACCATCACCAACACATATAGCAGATACATGATTTTCTTTAATGATAATATACGTAACGCATTCACTAAGCCGGCAAAAAACATATGCCTCGCTGTTATTTTCTTACCCTCTCTGCTACCTTGAAAACAAGTAATTAACGCTCCCACTTCTATGGTTGCAAAGATTGCTAATAAGATTAATAGTATTACAACCATTAGAGTGGTTAATGGATTCAAAATAACGGACAACAAATTCTCGGTTGTAATATAACTGTATCCAGATTTACTTAATACAAAGTTAAAGCACATACTTAACAAAGGAAGCATAATTAGTAACGTAATAGATTTATATAATAGTGTAAATAGAAATAAACTCTTTCTATTGTATCTAATTAATCGAATTGTTGATTGTATAATTCCTATAGGAGAAAACTCTCTGATTTTTGCTCTTACTTTTTCTTTCACTTCATTCATATTAACTACTCCATCTTAATTCCAAAGACCAGTTACGATGTTTTATCATCTACTGCCCTTGTACACTTGATATATTCTAACATATTTTTAGTTGAAATTAAACCTATTTGTTCATAACTATTTACTTAACTTCATCATGGTTTTGTAATAACTTCTCAAAAATATAAAAGATTACAATGACATTAATTTTTCATTAAGAACTCATATTTACCAAATATTATGATATAATATCTATAAGTTCGTCCTACTTTAACCAAGGGTTAGCCGAATAATTATATAAGTCCATGTAAATGGCAGATAGGAGTCCAAATGATTCATAAGAATAAGTTATATACTAAGGGATTACGTAATTTAGCAAAAAGATCACTTTCTTTATCCTTAGCCGCTGTGTTAACGTTATCTTCTAATTTTGCAGTGCAAGCTAAGACGAAAGAAAATTCTATTGCTATGAACACATCTAGTACTATCTCATCTGATGATAGACAATCCACTTGGTCTTTTGACACTACTACAAAAGATGCAGATAGTAAAGCAAAACAAATGGCTGCATTCTATGGATGTACAAGTGTACAGTATGCATTGATTCACAATGGGGAGATTGTTGTATCAGGCCAGTCAGGATTCGCTGATCGTAACCAAAAAAAAGCGCCAACGAAAGACTCTATCTATGGTATAGGATCCATTAGTAAGGTATTTACATCTGTTGCAATCATGCAATTAATCGAAAAAGGTACCCTAGACCTTGATACACCAGTAGTAAAATATATTCCAGATTTTAAGATGGCTGATGAACGTTACAAAGATATCACAGTGCGAATGTTAATCAACCATTCTTCTGGATTAATGGGTAATCTTGTTAATAACTCAATACTATTTTACGATCCAGACTCAGTTAACACAGATGATTTTCTCAAACATCTTAGCACACAACGCTTAAAAGCTGATCCTGGTAGTTTTAGTGTATATTCAAATGATGGTTTTACTTTAGCTGAAATATTAATAGAACGAGTAACAAAATCTTCATTTACAAACTATATTTACGAAAATATAAGTAAACCATTAGGATTATCCAATACTAAGACACCTCAAAGCGGTTTTCCAAGGCTACAACTTGCGAAAACTTATCATGATACAGAAACATTACCTGCTGACTATTCAAACTTTATCGGTGCAGGTGGCCTGTATTCCACGGCTGAAGATCTCTGCAACTTCCTTGATATCTTCATGCAGGAAAATTCTATCATTAGTAATGAATCCGTTAATGCTATGGCGCAACCTGAATATTTAAGGGGGTTATGGGGTAACGATAGTGATAACACTATAAACTATGGACTTGGCTGGGATAGTGTCAATCTCTATCCTTTCAACCAATATGACATACAAGCATTTTCCAAAGGTGGCGATACCCTTTCATACCACGGATACGTTACAGCAATTCCTGAATACGATTTGGGTGTAGCTGTTCTTACTTCAGGTGGTTCGAGTACTTTAGATGAATTATTATGTAATACAATTCTACTTAATGCACTTCAAGAAAACGGAGCAATAACTGAGCTTGTTAAGGACCCTACATATTCTGCACCAGTTACTACAAAAATGCCCGATAGTTATAAAAGCTATGCTGGTCTCTATGGCAATGTATATGAAGCATTCAATATTGAATTTACAGAAAATAATTCATTTCTTGTAAAGTATAATGAGGAAACTCCAGGTATAGAATACTTCTACACTGGAGACGGTATATTCAAAGATAGTACTGGTTCATTGGAATATACATTCAAAAAACTGGCGAATGGTAAAACCTATCTCAACTTAAAAGCTGTAGTTAGTATACCAGGCCTCTCCTCTATCATACAGGACATACTCTATGCCCAAAAGCTTGATGACAATCCAGTTTCAGAAAGTGTAACAGCTGCTTGGAAAGCAAGAGATGGCAAGAAATACTATCTGATTAATGAAAAATACACATCTCAAATATATCTATCCGAATTAAGTAGTACCTTTGTATTTGATAATCTCAAAGAGGGATATCTCCTTAATTACACTATGATTGATGAGAATAACCTCGAGCAACGTCTTCAAATACCTATGGCAACTGGACGTGATTTAACTGATATTAAGATATATAGAGAAGATGGAATAGAATATATGAAGGCAAATTCCTCTATTTCAATCTCCGAAGATGCTATTAAGAACTTATCTTCAAAGAAATCATTCAATGTAACGATTGGTGATAATGGATATGCAAACTGGTTCAAGATTCCTACTTCCTTTGCAAATAAGAAAATCAAAGTTAACATTCCAGAAAAATCTGGATATGCTGTATATGATAGCGAAGGTATATTAGTCTTCCTATCAACAATATCATCTAATAAAACAATTACTTTACCTGCAGGTGGTACAATTGTATTCGCAGGTAATGCAGGTTCAACTTTCAAAGTAAATTACAAGTAAATAATAGGGCTGTTGCAAAAAGTAAAAATCCCCATCTAGCTTATAGATGAGGATTTTTACTTTTTAAGTTTTTGATGTTATCTGTTAAATAAATATCTATTCTAAAAAAATAGACTCAAGTAAAGTAAATAACTTTTTATCTTTTTTCATTTACATCTGTGCGTCAAACAGATTCTTAAGTTTATATACTACGTCATCGGAATCAGCGTTAATACTTGCAGCTTCATTAATAGCTGATATAGTTTCAAGCGCCTCAATGTCAGCATTATAACCAATAGTGTAAACAGGAATCTTATAAGTTTTCAGAATACCTGATATCTTATTCATATTTAAACCTGAATTCGTTTCACCATCGCTTAATAAGAACAGCATCAATTTAGTATCAGGATTTTTTGCCTTCTCCTCTAATAACATATTCAAAGCTACCGCTAATGCATCAAAGGATGCCGTTGCTCCTCCTTCTTGTAAATCCGTAACGGCCCCAGTGAATAAAGATCTTTGGTTTAAATCAAATTTTGCACTTGGTAAGTTTACATATACTTTACTATCATAGCTTACAAGTCCTATACTGTTATCACTGTTAATATACTTAGAGCCATTAATTAAGGATGTCTTTAATTGGTTCAATGGTTCTCCACTCATACTACCTGAAACATCTGCAACAAAAACTGCAGTAATACTTCTACCAGAATCTTTATTCTCCTTCCACAATTTCTGGGCTGATATAATAGTCGAACCATCATACTCAGGAAAACCACTCTTATAATCATCCATACCATTGAATCCATATTTGGTAGCTAATTTTTGCGAATCTTCGGTTTCACAGTAAGAAACAAACAAATCCAATGCTTCTTTCTTATCCTCGCTTAATTTACCAATAGCATATAATGGATTATCATGCCTTACGCCATAAGGGATAAATTCATACTGAGTTCTTAAATCTGTATCATTCTTATATAATTGATATTCGATTACCATTCCTGTAAAGGAACCAGACTTAGCAGATTCACGCATCTGTAATGTTGTATAAGCTACGAATGGTACATTTGTCTGAAATTGTTGGAACCCTGCGATTGCTGTATCACTAAGAATATCCGATGAATCGTATGCATTCAAAGTCGATAAAAGGAAATTCATCCCCGCTGAACTCGATAATGGATTGGTATAACCCATCGCAATTCTATTATCTGCTGTTGCCTGTGTTATCGTCTTCATATTCACTTCGCCATAAGTATCCGTAATATCTTTCACAACAGATTTGGTTAGTAATACACCCGCTACATTACCTACCATACGGTCTGCAACCTTATATCTGCTCCTTCTGCTTTGATAATCTTTCCCCACAAATCATTCGATGGTGTAAATGCATCTGGAAGGTATTTTCCTGAAATTATATAATCTGAGCCTGCCCCAGAAGCAATGGATCGAACTGAAATGGCTATTGTTTTACCGTTCACCGTGTTATCTTGCTTATTAAATTCTTTTGCCATTGTTGATAACCAACTATCAGTTCCTTCTCCTGCTTTTTCTGGTGAAGAAAAGATTTCAATTACAATATCTGCATTACCTTCTACTGATAATGGATATTTCGAGATGTCTGGAAGTTCTTCTTTTAGATCTGTCTCTTCCAATTCTACGTTGGCTTTTCTTGCTGGAATATTGGATACCTCAATATCCTTTAAATATTTTGTCAATTTCTTACCTGCTTGCTCTTCTGACATAACAGCCGTATCATCATTCGAATTCGTAGATGATATTACTGCGAAAATTACACCAAATGATATTAATGCAATAACAACAAATGCTAATATATTCTTTTTTTGCATCTTCTTTTCCCTTTCTAATGGATACTCTTGACTGTAAAACTCTATTATGAGAGTTTTGATGCCAAACATATAGCAGTTAGCTACTCATCGAATTCTTCAAATGCGAAGTTTGAGTTTATTATAATAATTGTTTCATGTTATTGACTACATCTTTAAACACTACCAAATCATCTGAATCCGCTTGTGTTCCATCACTTAATTTAGATAATTGCATTAATAACTTATCGAATTCTAATAGAATCGTTTCATTATTATTCAGGATTTTTGTTATATTGATCAGTAAATGATGTGAACAGATACTTGAATGCATCGGAACGAATCTGAGACCTTCTTTGATTGAATGATGCATTTGTCGGACAGTCAGTGGTGTATCCAAAATATTTGTGGAGTTCATTTTTTAATGATTGGCTTTCCATAGAGATGAAGCAATGAAATATACTTTACATCCCCGTCAATCAGTTCTTGAAAATGTTGAGAAGATGATTAACTGCGGTGATCCTTCTTACGGTGGAGCCATGTATGGTTGCTCTAATTGCGGGGAACTTAAGTTTGTTCCATTCCGTTGCAAAAGCCGTTTTTGCCCAACCTGCGGAAACATGTACTCCATTGACCGTACCACTTCCATGTCCTTCAAAATCATCGATTGTGAACACCGGCATTGTGTCTTTACTATTCCACAAGAACTCCTATCTTTCTTCCTAAAAGACCGTTCCTTACTCAACTGTCTTTTTCATGCTGTTCGCAGTGTTATACTCCGTATGTTTTATACATTTGGACGTAGCTTACAATGGAATCCTCATATTCATTGCCTTATCTCCGAAGGTGCGACTGGTAACATCACTCCTTGGCGCCCTTTCAAACATTTCAATTATCTTCAACTTCGTAATGCCTTTCGTACCGCATTACTCAATGAAATGGAAACTGCCATTGGCCCTTCTTTTAAGAAGATGAAATCTTATATTTATAAACATTGTCCTAATGGATTCTATGTTCGTGCAAAACCGAATAAATGTGACCCTACACATAGTTCCTATTTTCTTATCTTTCTCCGTAAGGTAAAATAGTAAGCAAAAACAAAACGGAGGCATATATAACTAACTATGACTGAAAAAGAACTTTTAGCGGAACTACGAGTGTAATACACCAACACCCCTCCTGAAGGTATGACTTCCAGGGAAGTACAACAAATGTACGATAATGACCCTTTGGATATGGATTACTTTTTAAATGAAGATATCTTTGATGATTCAGACGATTTTGAAGAAGGTTTTTATATCTTCTAAACACATATCGTCTTTTTGTTATATCATTTTTTACTTTTGTAAAATATCCCCTTTACAGGAATCTGCAGAGCAGTTTCCTATAAAGTAAAAAATTCCCCCAAACCAAGTGGTTTTGGAGGGCTAAATATTTAGGCACATTGGAACGCCCGCCAAAACACCATTTTTTTTATTTGGCAGGTATAATTTTTAATGTTCCCTAGAGTTTCAAAAAGAACGGAATGTAGATTATCTACCAATTTCCATTCTATCCTATAATTGTTTTTCAATAAAATATATCATTTGTCATTCCTACTTTGCTCTTCTATTGAGATACTAAATTTTTCCCAATATGGAGTCATGATTTTTTTGAAAACTTCGACTTCATCATCATGCACATTAAACAAATACAATTCAGTGCCATAATGTTCACTAAAAATCTTGTTTTCAACCAGAATTGTAAAAAACTCTGTCATTTTATTGTAAACCACCTTATCCATGGGTTCAGGCAAAGTTAAAAATTCTTTTATCATTTGTTCTGTTACTATACCTCTAATTGCTGTTTGAAAATTACTCTCAATTTGAATAGGACGGCCATAAGACATAGCTTTTTTTATTTCTTCGTTTTCTTCATTCCAACAACGAATTTCAATTTCATCTCCTTGTTTTACAAAATACTGAATGATTTTATTCCACCAGTCTGAATTAACATTATGGTCTAACATTTGAACTTGTATCGTTTTCATGCTGTTCTCCTTAAATTAAGATTCAGTATGAGTTTAGCACCTTATAACTCTATAGTCTATAAAAAGCGAAAGGAGCTGCTTTGATACAGCCCCTTATTACTCTTTAAATTAGTATTCAACTAAAGGTGGGTCTGTTGAAAAAGGTAATATTTTGTTAGCTAATGTTATCCGTTATTTCTCTTCCGAACCTTTTCTGAAATACTCAATAGTCAAAATAATTAGACCTATCACTAATAAAGAGTTTGCTCCTATTAAAGATAAAGTCAGATTTTCACTGGACACAGTTTTTAAAAAAGTCTCCATTCCTGTTTTATTGCTAACATAAATAAATATGGATAACTTCCATATTATCCCCAAAAAAGCTAGAATTGCTCCTATAATTACTCTCTTCATATAAAATCCTCCTATATTAAAATATGTTAATAATTATTTAGTGGTAAGTAAAGGATAACTGCACAGGGTATAAGATATTGTAAAGGAATACGACTAATAATTAGCTAGTGGCAATATAGGTATTTTTGATATTCTCTTTATTAAGGTCGCATCGCCGCGTATCCTCACTTAGAATTATTCCCATGAATGCATCTGAGAACGCAAATATATTGACAATCGCTATACCAAAATTAAGCAAGCAAAGTTTTACCAGCAATTTCTTATTCATGTAAAAACCTCCTTATCTTATACAATGATACCTTTTTGTTGTAATACATGTCAATACACTTTTACATTTTATTCTAATTTTAGTAGCCCTATTATAATGCCTCATTTAATAATCATTCCTTTTGTTTATTCTCAATTGTATACTGCTCGACAAACTGGAATTTATAGGGCGTTCCAGATAAAGCAAAAAGCAAATATACAGCCCCATGCGTTACCCGTTTTCTTTTTGACTATTAACATTCCGTAAATTGCAATGAAAGTAGTAACTATCTCAACTATCCCCCAAAAAGAAGTGTTGAATGGATGAAATAACAGACAAATAATTGCACAAGTAATAGATCCATAGTCTAACCATTGATTTTTTGAAAGGTATCTTCTGTTAATTTTCTCGCAGATTACAACATAGTTAAAACCCTCAAAAAATCCCCATACAACAATAATAAGTGCCATACCTAATATTGAAAGTGGAATGCCACTTGCTATAACATCATCAGTTATTAAAATACTGAAAGGTTGATAGCCATTGAATTGCCTTGAAATAAATATATAGCAGATATAGGGAAAAAAACATAGGATTGTTCCTACTATCGCCTTGATAACATTCTTTTTTGTCAATCCAAATAGTGTGAATTTTTCTTTACGCAGAATACAGACAATGGTAATTCCCAATCCCGCTATTCCAAACTGAACTCCTGCATTAAGTAGTAGTCGCGGAATAACGGAAATACTATTGTTTGTAACAAAACGTGTTAGTTGATTTCCCATTGACGCATAACAAAGGAAAATCCCTAAAGTAACCAATACTATAATCCATATGTCTGTATCTAATCTTTTCTGTTCCGCTGTAAGTTGCTGTTTCGCCATGTTATCCCCCTCAAATTCAAATTTACCTTTCTCGTTGTCTATAAATAATCTTCATAACAAGAATACAACATATTTTACCAACTGACAATATTAAGTTATCAATGTACTTTATTCTTTAAATCCTAATTCGTTTATTTTCCTTTACTAACGCACAATAACACAAAATACACTACACTATCAAAAAAACAAGTTTTCTTAGCTGAATGCCATCTAGTGAACTTGCATGTTCACATTTAGCACTCAGCTTAGAAAACTTGTTTCTTATATAATCTCTCTTAATTCTTCTACTTGTAATTCTTTTGTTGGTGCAAATGAATCCGATAACATATACGTAAGGACACTCTCTGCAAAGTGTTGTACTTCAATATGATCATAGATTTCGTACAAGCGGCTAGTACAAACCATTAGGTTACCCTTCTTAACATTAGCCTCGAATAATAGTCCTAATTTATGATTTCTCTCAATATTATCAATCATCTGAACGATTGGACGATACTGTGCATTTGTCTCATCTAGTATTGCCATATCAGCGTGACTAACAATATGGTACCATTGTGGTGTTGAATACAACTCACATGGGAATTGTTTTAGGGCACCGTGTTCTTGATTATTAAGTAATCCCATAGTTCCTACTGGTTCTGGTTTCTTCATCCATTCAGAAATTGATCTAAACATTGGGTAACACCAAAAATCTGAACAATAGAAGCCTTCTATACTTTTTGTTACTTTGTTAGGAAGATACAAGACATTCGCTCCTTCTTCTAACAATTCCAATGCACGCTCGAGATCTCTTGTTATCCATACTTGCTTACCATCTCTTTCAATGCAGCTATCATTTTCTAAGTCTTCTCTTGTAAGGATAGGATTAGCAATTACCGGATAACACCATAACTCGTAATCTTTATCTATGCTCGTTCCTTCTGAGAACAAATGTAATTCCATCTTTGTAACGGTATTAACCATCGGCATTGTGAAAGTTACCGTTCCTAAATCAGTAAGTCCAGATACCTTACTATCAACTTTAACTGCGCCATTGGCAACAACTAGACTATCGGTGTGTACTTCCCATATAATTTCATCACCTTTGAATACCTCATCTCTAAAGTAACTTAATTTAATATCAAAGGTTACTTCTTCTCCTGCTTGGTATACATAAGTAGGTATTCTTGCTAACACAACTTCATCATTACAGTAACTTCTCCATTCCGTAGCTGATACCATTCCCTTTGAATCCATAAATGCATCTAAGATACCAACAAGGGCAGTTCCTTGCCCAGAGAAATCCTGTAGATCAAGTAATTGAAAACCTGCTAGATTTCCAGAAGCAAATGCTGCTTCTAACTCTTCCTTATAGCATGCAACTGCTAGTTTTCCTGTTGCTTCAAAATACTGCTTTCCTAAGTCTCCTAATCCTTTTTCTTCTAATCGTTCACGAAAGATTCCGAAGTTTTCAGCTCTTAATACACCTGTATATTTGTCCATCTCTTCGAAGTTTGGATACATAGCATACTGGCCAATCTCGTGAGACACTACCGGAATATGAGGAACTAATTCTTCGCCTTCCTCATTCATCTCAACGGTCTTTGTTCCTGTTCCATATTGAATCTCAATGGTTTTCTTCGCGCTACCAGCATTGCCACCTTCCGATTCCTTAGGTAGAATTACATCATCATAATCTTTACAAGTTCCTGGCATTGTCATCTGTACATGGCCTAATGGTGCGTCACACATTCCATAAGATCCACGGAATAAACGGGTTTTACTAAAACGTACACCAGAGAAGAAATCATCTTCTGGTATAATTACTGGTGCATGTTGAAAGTTGTTAGAGCCTTGGGTGTAAAGCGGTCTTGGGTCTCGTTTTTTATAATTACGAATAATCTCTCCCATCTTCTCTTTGCTACCCCAAAGTTCATTACCAAGGGACATCATTACATAAGAAGCATGGTTACCATAGTTGTCAAGCATACGCTCGCCTTCACGAATTAAATACTGTTGCTCCTCTTCATTATGATTTTCATAAGTTTCATCTGTTAACGTTCCCCAGAATGGTAATTCTGGTTGCATATAGATTCCAAGTAAATCAGCCGCCGTAAATGCTGCTTCCGGTGGGCAACAAGTATGATAACGATAATGATTAATTCCATAATTCTTTGATATCTTCAGTACACGAATCCATTCTTCTACTGTAGTTGGCGCTGCACCAGTTAATGGGAAGATAAGACCGTCATGCTTTCCTCTTAAGAAGGTCTTAGTTCCATTAATCGTAAAGTGATATCCCTCTGAAGAGAACTCTCGTAATCCAGTAAACACGGTCATAACTTCCTGATTCTCTACATGGGTAATCTCTATTTCATAACAGACTGGTGAAAACTCACTCCATAATTTTGCTTCTTCTCCAATTATATAGGTAAGATCAAATTTATTCTCGCCTGGTTCTAAATTCATTGAATAAGAAACCTCACTAACATGTTTACCTGATATGATTGTATCTTGCTCGTCAAGATATTTCTCTACTGCCTTCACGCTGAACGTGCTCATAACAATGTCATTTGTTTCATTCTCAATTGTTGTATGTAGGCGGAATGACTTCGTATCCACTTCAGAAAATACTTGTACATTTCGTACATAGATCTGATTATAGACTTGTAATTCTAATCTTCCTGTAATACCGTTCCAGTTAGTTTGTGTATCTGGAGAAGTTAAATGTCCGCCCTTAGTTGGATAATCTGTATTACTTACTAATACAGTCAACGTAAATGTGTCCTTCTTTATAAATTCTGTTAAGTCGTATGTATGAGGTGTAGATAAGCTATCACCCTCCCCAACATAAACTCCATCGAGCCAAACTTTAGTCAAACGTGTTCTCTCTAAAAAAAGAACAATCTTCTTACCAACATCCGCGGATGAGATGGTAACTTCTTTAGAAAACCATGCATATCCTTCAAAAGGATATACTTCTGTTAAACAACCGTCCTCACGACTTGTATTAATCTCACCCTTCTTACTAAGTGCAGTTGTACTAGGTAACTCAATCTTATCTTGTAAATTAGCTTGATATAGTGCATTCTCTATACCCGCTTTATCCCCATCTAACTCAAAATTCCATAATCCACTTAGATTATATTTCTTAATCATATCCATCCTCCGATTGCTGTAGATTATCCTTAACTGTTCAAGACTAGTATATCAACATTGACAAAGTCCGAATAGTTGTGATACGCCTAATTGTATTATATCAAAAATATTTACTAGCGAGTACAATGGAAACTAGACCTTCGTCATGTATTTATTAGACTTTAGAGATGATTTATAACAACTATTTCACATTAATTAATAACAAGGCCTTCCTATCCCGAATAAGATACTATAGACAGAAAGAAAAGGAGCGTTTTTATGTATTTTCTATATGCTTCCTTACTAAACAATACTATTTTGTTAATTAATCTGGCAATTACAATTGGTTGCCTAATAATTGTACTTTTAATACAGCATCTCGCAAAGAAAGCACGTAAGTATTCCATAGAACCTATTAAAGAATCTTTAGAATCTGATACTACAACTGAAAAAAAACTTCCAAGTCTAAGTATGGAAACAACTATGCAACAAATTCCTTTAGACTTAGAAGAATATGGTCTTATATATAACATGAAATACGATTTTTTCACCAATACAAATTCTTGTAGCAAAAGAATCTTTGGTGCTTGTAGATTATATGATGAATCTGCCGCACCACTTGGTGTTATAATCGATATCGAGAATATATATTTTGACTATAATAATAAACATTGGCTAATTCAACTACAAAAGGGTCAATACGGTTTAGCTAGTGGGGGGGAAATTAGCGTATATCAAACTACATTAGAAGCAATCTTCATCTCAGGGTATTTTCATGGAAGCTTCTATGAGAGTAATACAGATGAAGACCCACTATTAATATCTTATTCTATAATGAATAAAAATGATGTTCTATTAACAAGAAAAGATAGTTCCTGGTGCGTGAACAGTTATCGATTAGGTAGTTATTCAGAACCCGAAGATCTTACAATGCACATTCGCATCACCTTTCCTACATTAGGTATGTGTCAAGCATTCTATGATTCATTAATTGAACTAGGTTATGATAGTGAGTCAATTACAACACGTCACAATACAATCTACTTTATCTATGATGAGCCAAAATCGCCACAGCCACTTACTCGTAACATCTTGACAACATATATCATGCAGAAAAATAACTCTTCCTACATTACTGCCTATGAATATATTACACAGGATTATTCTGAAACCTTTTCTAAATTAGCGTACCTAAAAACTTATTTTCCTGAGATGTATCATGAGATCATTAAGATAGGGCAACCTGTAGAGATGTATGACGATTACACACAGATTGCGGGCTATCTACAACATACTAAAGCGGGCAAATCTTGATTGATTACTATGTTGTTTCCAATGGATTCTCATCTTTACTTGAATCGTATACCACTACTCCATTAATTATGGTATATAATGTTTTAGTGAACAACTCCATTGGATTTCCATTAAATATTGCTATATCCGCATCTTTCCCTATTTCAATGCTGCCAAGTCGATCATCAACACCACAGATTTTGGCAGCATTAATTGTAATTGCCTTTAACCCTTCTTCTAAATCAAGCCCCGCACGTACTGCGAAACCTGCGCAAAGAGGAAGTGCTTCAATCCTAATTACGGGATGATCCGTAGTAATTGATATCAACACACCTTCCTTATTCAAGATTCCTGCTGTCTTGAATGTAAGGTTCTGCACTTCTATCTTATCTCTCGAAACTAAAGCAGGACCTACTATCGCCGGAAACCCAGTGTCTGCTATCTCCTTTGCTATAAGATGCCCTTCACTACAATGATCGAGTGTAATATCCAAATCATATTCCTTGGCGATTCTAATTGCCGTCATTATATCATCCGTACGATGTACGTGTGCCTTAAGCGGTATCTTCTTTTCAAATACAGGTATCCAGCATTCGTAACGAAAATCTTCTTCGAAATTTTCATTGCTATTCTTAGCTTTCTTCTTTCTCTCTATATACTGCTTTGCCTTAAACAATTCTTCCCGAAGCATAGCTCCAATCGCCATCCTGGTCTGTGGAGATTTTCCTTGATCACTATAGTTCTTCTTCGGATTCTCCCCAAACGCTATTTTCATAGCGGCAGGATTCTTAACTATCGACTCATCAATTACTCGTCCATATGTCTTCATAACTAAAAATTGTCCACCTACAACATTCGAACTACCTGGACCGACCATTACTGCCGTAATTCCTGTATGAACAGCCTCTGCGAAGGCTGCATCCATAGGATTAATTGCATCAATTGCACGCAAATATGGCGTAATCGGATTACAGTTTTCATTACAATCATCTCCCTCAAAGCCTTTCTTCTCTTCTGTGATACCAATATGACAATGAGACTCGATTATTCCTGGCATAACCCATGCTCCCTTTGCATCAATGACTTGCAATTCTCCATCATCTTCTACTTTTATTGCTTTCCCTATATCTTTAATCTTACCTTCATAGATAAGCACACACCCATTCTCTAAGGTTAATCCCGCCATTGTTATAATTTTTCCATTTTTAATAAGCAACATAAACATTGGTCCTTCCTTTTTCTGTACAGCTTTCCCAAAATAGTATTTCCTCTGTTTAATAGATTATACTTAATACGCATACTAATGAATTAATTAAGAAATTATGGTAATACTACTAAAGTATTTTTCTATGAAAGGAGTAATGTAAATAATGAAAGCAACAGTAGATCAAGACGGATGTATTAGCTGTGGAGTATGCGTTAGTGCATGTCCTGAAGTATTCTCATTCAATGATAATGATGTATCAGAAGCTATAGAAGGTGATATTCCTGAAGACAGCATTGAGGCTGCTAAGGAAGCTCGTGACAGTTGTCCTGTTAGCGTAATTTCTATTAATGATTAATCAGCCCATTAATAACTGATTCGGGTGTCAAAAGCCAATTCTATATCTCAAAGAAAAAAACAATTTTCATTCACTGCTATAACTAACAGTGATACGAAAATTGTTTTTTTACTTATCATATAGTATACAATAACATGTATATACTCATTATTTCGTTTTAGCTTCTACTTTTTGTGTTCTTACAGTCGCTACTCCACTTTTACTGTAATGCACAATTATTAATACAAATGGTATTACATATTGCATGATAAGATTCCATTTTACTATGATCGAATTATATAGGAATTCAACATCGAACTGCGTTCTACAAAGAACTAATGCCAAGTAATAAATAAATATAGCAAAAGGGATATATAAGAAGTTCATCTTTCTTACCGAACATACCCATTTGATACAACGAATTGAAATACTAGCATACAGACAAATCCCTAAGAAATCAGATAAAAACATGATAATGATTAATATAGCCTCAAAATGTTCAAGTACATTTAGTACGGATATCCCCTTCATAGCAACATAAAAAGGTGCTGCTATCGAAAGAGCTGCATTGTTTCCTACAATACTATAAGAAACAACCGTTACTACGATTAGCAAAGCAAGAAAAAGAAAAATTGTCGTCGCAAAAAAACGAGCAGTTAGTTTTCCGCTTTTACTATGATCTTTTACACTATCTCCGTAGATTAAAATCAAGAACAAGTTACCTGCTGCAGCTATAATAAAACCCGCTTGCCCGCACAGTTCCGAAAAAGATAACGTATTGGCAACCTTAATATAATCCCATCTAATATCGGGAATTGCACTTAATATATATATGAATAGAATGACTAACATCGGTACTAGTACAAACTCTGCAATACGAAAAATTGTTTTAATCCCACGCAAGAATGCATAAAGAACTAGTATAATCATTGTAACAAAGAATACTTGCTCCCTAGTATTAGACATAATCGATGATTGAAGGTTTAACGTATATTGCCACACCTTTGTGGTTAATACAACAAACGCCCAAATACCATAGAAAACTATTATTGTTTTTGCAACTACTCGTCCAAAGAGTTCTACGAGTATCTCATAAAAATTGTGATTCGGATACGCTTGCATGAATACTGCAATCAGTAATGCCAGTGGTATTAACGCCACAAGAGAAAGCAACACACTAATACCTGCGCTACTGCTATTACCCACCGCTAATTCTGCTGGTATTAGTGTTAGAATAGGGGTTATCGAAATGGCTAAAAACATATAAAATAACTGCCTGAATGTAATAACTTTTTTCATAGACATGACCTACCTTCTACTATCCTGTAGGATAATGTATAAGATTCCATAACACTATTACCATAAGGATTACCCGTGTAATAGATACCTAGAGCAATTGCTGCTAAACTGAAAACTAAGAACAAGTAAAGCTTCCTCTTATCGTTAACAAGTTCTTTTCCTTTCCATATTAAAGTAGCAATGATAATAATAACGAATATATATAACATCCTCTACCTCCACTCCTCTAACACAATAGATTTGGTTATTCTTGACTCAATTGTGTAATCAAATTTAGTAAACTGAAGATAATCATCTTTGTGATTGCGTAGAGCATTCCATATTGTACTATTATCCTCAAGAATATCACTTAAACGAAACAGATCAACATTAATTGATCTTGCAGTAGTATATGCTTGTTCAAGCAATTGAATCATATACTTCGTTTGTTCATCCTTGATTTTCTTTCTTAATTTAGCATCAATTACTTGATTTGGAGAGGATATACTACGTAATACACTATCGAATTTCAAATGAACATTAATATGAACACTATTTGATTGTAAGGTCGGAGTTAATACTGTCTTTACATTATGAACAGTCAATCCATACCCATCTGGAAGGTATATTGGACAACTCTTTACAATCCCTCTAAGCAAATCAACTCCTAATGATATGTCCTCGTCAAGAAAAGCAACTAATTTATTGTCACGGAATGCAGCATATCCACTCATCCCAAGCTTCTTATCCTCATAATTAATAAATGGCATAATTATACTTGATTTCCCGTCTTCAATCTCCTCAAAAATCGTTAAGATTGTGTTCTCGTTCCTGGTGATAGAATCTAGTCGTTTCGATACCATTGCCTTTAAGTCTTCATGAACCATAGATTTTTCTGCTTTGGCATCTTTAAGGATTTTTGCTGCATCTTCATCCTTAACAACGTACATTAAAGCATTTATTTTGATTGTCTCATCAGAAATCAAAAAACGAACTGTCTCATCTATTCCATGTTCTGCAAGTCCCTGTCCAATTAGATAAAAGTTGGTATAGGAAAAAGAAAGATCTTTCTTATTCTCTTTTTTAAGTTCCTCAATCGTTTCAAAAAGGGTATCCCCTTTTGCTTCGATCGTCTCCACATCTCCGTTAATAGAATCCGGGCCACCGATTCCATATAAAGCTGTAATACTATACTGATTATCAATATAGTCAATTCCCAAAACCCTAATCATATCAATCTCATTGATCTCTTTTTTATTAAAGTCCTTAGAACAGCCTCCCATTGTAAAGCAAAACAATAGTATGCCTATTCCTAAAATAATCTTCTTCATAGGCACCTCCTACTTTTGCTTTCTATGATTTTTATTTGCAATTCCTTCTGGTCGATATTTGAAGAAACGTACAGGATAACGAAATAGTGTATCTTTATGAGTTTTATGCTCTGCATCAACAAATGGTGATAGATATGCTACTCCGTAATTATCAAGACTACAAAGGTGTGTAATTATTAATGTGATGCCAACCATTAAGCCCAAAAATCCAGCAAAGGTTGCTAATATTGCAATGCCAAGTCGAATAACACGTACTGCATTTGCTAAATCTTGATTTGGTAACGTAAAACCTGCTATTCCAGTGAACGCAACTATTATTACAACAGCAGGTGATATTAAATTAGCTGACACTGCGGCTTGACCTACTACTAAACCACCTACTATTGACATTGCTTGGCCTATTGTCTTAGGTAATCGTAGACCTGCTTCAATGATAATTTCAAATGAGATTAATAAACCAAATACTTCAACTGCCGATGAAAACGGCACATTTACCTTAGCATACTGTATGGAAAGTGCCTGCTCTATTGGAAGCATCTGATGTTGATAGGTTGTTATTGCAATATATAGGCCTGGTAATATAATTGTTAGAATTAATGCTAGATATCTTACTGTACGTAAACAACTACCTATAATAAAGTTCTCTGCATAATCTTCTGGCGATTGCATTAAAATTGGAAATTGACATGGTAAGATATACACAAAAGGCATACCATCAATAATAAGTGCAATTCGACCATCTGTTAAGTTAGACGAACAACGATCTGGCCTTTGCGTATACATGACTTGTGGAAAGAGACTACCTCGATTACTCACTATGAATTCCTCGATAAAAGCAGGTGTAGGAGTGTTATCAATATCAATCTTCTTAATAGCTTTCTTCAATTGCTCTACATTCTCCATATCAGCTATATTACTTATATAGGCAATTGCAATATCTGCTCGGTTCACTCGACCTACTGTCATCTGCTCAATAACAAGATATGGTGAACGAATTCTTCTTCTTATTAAAGCTGTATTCGTACGAAGTACTTCAATGAAGCAATCTTTCGCTCCTTTCATTACTCCTTCATCAGAAGGCTCTGAAACAGACCTCTTATCAAAACCTCTTGCATCAAAAAGAATCGCCTTGTGCAAATCATCAAATATAACTCCCGCCATTCCACTCATAACACCCTGGATTAATACATCCATATCGGTTACTTCAGAAGCAAAATCGTGATATGCCATACCAGAAAACATTGCATCAAATAATTCCTGTTGATTCTTACATTCCCTTATTGCAGTATTATCTGCAAAAGGTCGTAGAATTGCTTGATCGAAAATAGTGTCATTTACAAGACCATCTACACAAAAGATATGAATCTGTACTTTATATTGAGCTGTTTTTATTTCACGAACTAATACATCTCCACTTTTAACAAATAAATTTTTTAAGTATTTCGATTCAATTAATTGTTGCAAAACCATTCTCCCTTTCGAATGAATTATATAGTAATACATATACCTTTCATTCTTCCAGAAAAAATATAATTTTATTCAAAAGCCAAGCTAAAATATCCTTTTCCTCTCTCAACTGGAAAACGTGACATGATTATTTGTGTTGTTTGTGTTGTTTTTATTCTTTGTAGCTCAACAGCCTGTAGATTATCCGTTTGTATCAAATGAATTGAACATTCCTTTGCTTTACTATCTTTTAATAACTGTCGTGCTAATTCTACAATCATATCACTTGGCATAGTGTGCTCTCTAATATATAGGACATCCTCGTATTCGCGAATCATAACTACATACGTATCGTCTACAAGTAATGTTTTGCCCCCTGTAAAAGCATTCTCTTTGATAGCATAAGCAAGTACCTGCGTTTCCCATTCAACATAGTAGTTTCCGGATAATCGTCTATCTCTAACCTTTTTATATAAATCACAATCCCTATCACTTAACTCCTTGATTGCAAATCGTGGACGTTTAGATGATAAAGTTGCTACCTTAAGTTCAGTTTGCGATTTTACATCTAACCCTAGCTGTTCTTTCTCTATATGAATCATCTTTCTAATAATTGTTGATGAATATCCATTTCTCTCATAAAATTGTTCAAGTTCTTTCGTGGCTGGTTGCAAAAATGTTGCGTTACTTGTAATTTCATTCGCATAATCTAGAAGCATCGAGCTATATCCTTTTCCTCTTGCTTCTGGCGAAGTTGCAACTGCGTATATATAATAAACATTTCGTAATTCTTCCTTTTCATGTAGCCTAGCTGGCATCAATGTAAGCATAGACACCGGCTTTCCATCTATTAGATAAACTAAAGTGCTCTCATCACTAAAGTATTCACGGAAGAAGAAATCAATATAAGAATCTTCATCATGAAAGCATTCCTTCCAAATCTTCTTTAGTTGTTTAACCATTGTCTTATCTGCAAATTGAATCATATAATCGCCTTTCTTTATCATGTAAGTATTAGGATTCGGGTGTCAAAAGAGAAAATTAATCTTTTGACACCCGAATCCTATTTATATAAATATATTATAAAATTATTATAACACTAAAGTTCCCGTATTTGCATCTCATATTCATTAAGTGAGAAAGTTTCTACACCCTTTGGCGTCATGACATTGGTTACTTGTGATTTATCAGAATTATTGACAACCACTAAGATACGATTCTTAGGGTAATAAGCCGATTCTGTATTCATATTATCCGTTATGTATTCTTGTGCCAAAGTTTTATTTGTACCAAATAGTAATAGTTGCAGGAGCATTCGGATATTCTCATTCGTAATACGAAAACTTGATAAATAGATTCCCTTTCCACTACCGAATTCATTAACAGTAACTGTTGGTATTCCACCTTGTTCTGCTAATACTTTTGTTTTGTCTGATATCAGCATGGCCCCTTCTAAAGGTTTAACATCTGCACCGTCAGGTATAATGTGATTCACGTTATCCGCTACAACATTCCATCTTCCATGGCATACCTTTGCTCCAGTATCCTTATCCACGCCCAATACTTGAGCCATTCTAAAATATGTATGATAACCTTCAATAGCAGAAGGTTCATTTACTCCGAGAAAGCATCCACCTTCGTATACCCATTCATTTAATTTTGTTATGACTTCATCATCTTCCCAATCACTGCTTCCACTCCATGCTGTGCCTGCTTTACCAGCATTAATAATTACATCGTACTGTTGTAACTTATTACATTTAACGTCATTAAAATTCAGGAAAGAAACATTTACCGGAAGCCCAGAAAGCGCCTCATTAATATGGATTAAATCATGCATATATGTTTCATGAAAATGCCCTGATAAGCTCCATGATCGGATCTTTCCCCAACTATTCAAGATTCCCACTCGACAAGGAATTGTATATACCATTCCTTCTTTATGTAGTTGTTTAATCATTCGAAATTCGTCGGTAAGATTTTTGATATAATCACAAAACTCTGGATACATTTCTACAAGGTGAAGGTACCCACCTAAACCAATTCTTTCAACTGGTTGTCTAAGAAGTGCTCTTCTAATTCGATACCAATATTCTTTTGCATCTTTTGTTGGATTTCCGCCTTCTGAAAAAGTCGGCGCTCCTCCTAGTCCAACAGGGAACAGATATGGATGAAGTCTTAACTCATGCGTTTTAACATTGACATTTGCACACAATCTTGCTTCATATCCTGAAAAGACACATTTGATTAGACCATCAAATTCAAGTTCATTGAATATATCACTATAAGGCTCCACACCAATCCAGCTATCATCATAAAACACATAAGCTTCTTTATTATAATTATGTACTAGGTTAACTAATCTCTTTCCAAAATCAACCACAAAACGATTGGTAAACTCCATATAATCAAGTTGTTTCTTATTAGGTGGCATATGAGTTACATGAAATTTTCCTTGATTAATAAAATCCTCAGATGTTAGCCGATATCCATAGGTCTTCTCAAACTCCTTAAGCGCCAGCGGACTTACCGTAAAGTCATAGGATCCCCAATCCGAGAACAAACTTTGATTTTCTTTACTGCTCCCCCATATCCAAGCAAAATTATAAAACATTGATGTAAATCTAACAACTGTTGTTAAAGGATGTTCCTTGCACCACTGATCCAGCCAATTATACAGATATTCTCTCGCCTCTTCACTTCTTGGATCTATCGGCATAAGATGTTCTCTATCCCATTGATTTGTTACATGATTATACATAGAAATCTCTTCCCAGATTCTATAAGCCAAGAAATTAACGGTATACTCATGAAAAGGAGTAACGGATTGAATTACTACGTTCCCTGCTTCCTTTTCATATGTCCACTGATATCTAGAAATTTCTTTGTTGGTAGTTCTATCAAACACCTGCCAATACTTTATCGCCTCTTCACTGTCATTAATCAAAAACTGCTCCTCGAAGAATCCGTCTAATAAGTGAATGACAAAGTAACCCTCCTTTGCAACTACAGGGTAAGATCCCAAAAAAGTTTGCTGTAATTTATCCATATTCTGTTTTGCCCAATCATTATGGTCTCTAATGATACAAACCGTTGAATATATCCCATATCCTTGCTTCATAATTTCATCTGATAATACGGTTCCATCACTATCCCGTATTACATCAGCACCCCATTTTACAGCCATGTTACATGTCAATTCCTCGTACCCAGCTTCTCCTGGAAGTGTAAAACTCCCCTTCTTAGCATATTGCATATATCTGCCTCCTATATTAAGCTCTGACCGTATTCTTATTCGAATGTCACCTCAGTACACTCATCTTTATTTTCAAGCACTCCTGCTAAAAAGACTAATGCTAGCCCTTGTCCCCACCCTTGTATCCAATCCTTCGTTATTGTCAGGTATCCTTCACGGTCTTTCATAACGGCTGTTCCACCAGATACATTCAAGACCTTTCCACTCTCACTAATGTTATTCTTCAATCCTTGTATTGACTTATTAATATATTTTAAATGAAGTGGATTACCTTTTGCTAGCATTGCAGCTGCGATTCCACAGGACGCCGAAACTTCTTCATATGCCTCTTCATCATCTAAAATTGTTCTCCATAATCCATTCTCTGTCTGCAACAGTTTAAGAGCTGATAATTGTTCATCCAAAGATCCCACTATTTCCATGTACTTTGGATAGAGATAACATTCTGACAGAATAAGTCCCACTTGCGACATCGTATAAGCAGCCCAAGCATTCGCTCTTGCCCAATAGAAGCCAGACATATGACTTTCATCAATATTATTATAACCATGATACCATAAACCTGTTTCCGGATTCTGTAGGTACTTTATGTGCCAATAATATTGATTCAATGCATCTTCAATAATTTCTTCATCTTTTAATTTAATACCCACTCTTAACAAGAAAAAAGCTGCCATAAAAAGTGTGTCTGCCCAAGCCTGTTCAGGAAAATCATTTTTAATAGATACTGTGTGTTGTAGAACAGAATCTCCAAAACGCAACGCTTCTGTACGCAAATATTTCACCTTGCTTAATGCAATATCTAAGTACTTCTCCTCACCAGTTGCTTCATAAATCGTAATTAAGCAATGTCCCATAGCACATGTATTAACTGTCCACGCAGGCAATGAAAGTTCAATAAACTCATCAATTCGTTCTTTCATTACATGTAGATAGCGTTCATTCTTGGTTACCTCATACGCACGACTGATACCATAATAAGCAACTCCACAAGGCCATTCCCATGGCATATCCATACGCATTGTACGTTCTACCATTCGATCAATTAATAATTCTATCTCCTTTTTATCATATTTCAAACCATTCATAATGCTTACCACCTTTCTGCCTCCTAAGTATACTAAGAAGCTGTATAGCGAATCCTTTCTTCCTCTATCATCTTCTAGTAAGGTCGACTACGCCAATTTGAATTCCTTTTTTGGCGCCGTCGACCTAGATTCAATGTATCAGCTTTTATAACTTTTTCTCTTACTCTGCTATATAGTCACCTGAGTCCAATAATGACTGTTTCTCATCTAAGATTTCTTGATACCCATTCTCTAAATATTCTTTACAATATGCCTCATATTTGGATTCAAATTCATCAGGTGCACATGTAATACAATCAACATAGAATTCTTGCCACATAGCACTCAAATCTGCTGAGTATTCGCTAACAGATTCTACGGTCTTTGTAAAGATCGGGGTAATTAAACCATACTGTTCATTTTGTTTGGCATAGTCAAACGAATCTTGGATTAGATTCTCATAACCAACTGGAGCTAAAATCTTCATATTCGCTTTCAAATTCAAATCACTATCACCATAAGTAGCAACTTCTTCAGCAAGACACCAATAATCCTTATTATTGTTATTCGATAATTTTGATTCTCCACTAAAATCAGCAACTGGTACTGCAATACCATCTGCATTTAATATATAATTCTGACCCTCAACACCATTTTGCAAGAAGAATAAGTTCTCATCTTGAGTCATCCAGTTTAAAAACAACCAAATTGCAGCCCTTTGCTCTTTTGTTGTATCGGAATTGATTCCCATAACCATACCATATCCGGGGTATTGATAGTAATAAGAAGTTCCGTTTGGTGAACCTGCGCCAGAATTCATAACAGAAACTTTCGCATCTGGATTATTCGCTATTAAAGAACTAATTACATCTGTAGTACTTGATATATAGAAACTATAGGTTCCTGTATTCCCAGCAACGAAGTCTGCCTTCGTATCTACATCTTCTTTGTTAAGATAAAACTCTGGATCAATTAATCCTTCATTATATTCTTTATTCAATGTTTGAAGATATGCCTTTGTTGCCTCCCAAGTAAATGGCGCTACGTTCAAGTCAAGATACTTAGCAAACTCTTCAACTGTTGTATTCTTATCGATAAAAGGATATTCATATGTAAAGCTCTTTGTTAAAAGTGTCTCACCAAGAGTTCCAAGTCCTGCATCTTTCCATGCTCTTGCAACCTCTTCTAACTCTGCACGATTTGTTGGCATTGATTTACCTACCGCATCTAACCAGTCTTGACGAATTAACGTTACAAAGTTGTAGTATATTGCTTCTCTTTGTGCAAAGAAAAAAGCATTCTTTCCATCAAGTTTACCATATTTTTCAATGGTACCTGCTACTTTTTTATAATATTCTGGAGCATAATATTCAATTTCCTTCAAATCAATATCCTGGATTGCTCCTTCATTATAATAATTTACTGCTTGTGGCATATCATAATGCATAATAATATCAGGAGCACTTCCTGCTGCTATCATCTGCATATAATCTTGTATTTCTGTAGTACGGCCAATTGCAACATATTCTACATTAACATTATATTTGTCTCCAAATTCTGACTGAATCCATTTTGTATAATAATTATCGGTTACATTCCAGCCTTCAAAAGCACGATCATAAACCGGAATTTGAATCGTTACTTTCTCAGGAAATCCTTTGGAATAATCTTCATATTCCCCTTCATTGTTAGTACCTTCTTCTTGTCCGCTATCTTTCTCGTCCGTTACATCTGCATTTGCAGTAGTATCCTTAGCATTGTTATCGTTCTTCTTATCAGAAGATGATCTTCCACACCCTGTCACAATACTTGCTGTCATAATCATTGCAAGTGCTACTGCTGTTACTTTTGATAATACGTTCTTTTTCATCGTAACCCTCCTTTTATATACCTTCATTTTCTTTATTCTTTTACTGCACCCACCATTACACCTTGGACAAAGTATTTCTGTGCAAATGGATAGATACAAATAATAGGTAACGTTGCGAAGATAACACATGCTGCCTTTAATACTTCTGGATTTGTTATAGTTCCGGTAGCTACACCTTCTGCTTGGAATGATTCTTGTGCAGATACAATTAAATAATATAGTTTTAATTGTAAAGGTCTCAAATCCGTTCTTTGCTTAATGTAATACAATGCATCTTGATAGGCATTCCATCTTCCTACTGCATAGAATAATGTAATTGTAGCTAGAATTGGTTTAGTTAATGGAACTACAATATTTTTCAAAATCTTAAAATGATCCGCTCCATCTATAATTGCTGATTCGATTAAACTCTCTGAAACACTGGCAGAAAAATTGTTCTTCATAATTAAGAAATTATAACCCGAAAACGATAAGGGAAGAATCAAGCACCACCACGTATCAAGCATTTTGAGATTGCTCATAAGTAAATAGTCTGGAATTGTTCCACCAGCAAAATACATCGTCATCATGATCATAAATGCCATAACTTTACGTCCTTTAAGTTCCTTTCTACTTAAGGCATATGCTGCGCATGTAGTAAGAAACATACCAATCATTGTGAATGAAGCCGTAACTACTATAGTTACAAACATAGAACGCAAGATGGATTGATCTGCAAATATCTTTTTGTATGCTTCTAAACTAAAACCCTTTGGTAATAGAATGACCTTATTCGCTATTACATAAGCTTCTTCACTGATTGATTTTGATAGAATATGTATAAATGGCAACACACAGCTTAGAGCTGCAAGCCCAACAATCAAGCAAAATATAAGTTGAAAAAATTGTTCTTTTCTTTTCGTAGTATGTTTTATCTTATATTCTTTCATATTCGCTCTCACCCCCTAGAGTAATCCATCTTCACCGAGACGTTTCGCAACTCGATCAGCTATAAGAACTAAAATTAAGCCAATAACAGACTGGAATAAACCAAGTGCTGTTGCCTCACTGAATTTACCACTTTCAATACCCCAACGATAGACTAAAACAGGAATCGTTGTTGCATACTCCGTTGCCTTTGAATTGGATAATGCATATATTCTTTCAAATGATCCCTGCATAATCTTTCCAAGATTCATAATTAGCAATGTAACAATTGTGCTTCGAATACATGGCAAAGTCACATGAAAACATTGTTTCCATCTACCTGCTCCATCAACACGAGAAGCTTCATAAAGTTCTGTATTCACATTAGTTATCGCTGCAAGATAGATAATCGTTCCCCACCCCATGGATTGCCACACACCAATTGCTACATAGGATATTAACCACCAGGTATTATCCTGCAAAAAAGGTACTGGATTGGCTCCCATATTAGAGATAATCGTGTTAACTACACCACTACTTAAACTAAACATTTGATATGCTAAAGCTCCAATAATAATCCAAGAAAGAAAATGAGGAAGATATAATAAAGTCTGTGATACTTTCTTAAACCATTTAACACGTACCTCATTCAAAACAAGTGCTAGTATAATTGGCATCGGAAAACTAAATATCAAATCCAATATATTAAGATATAATGTGTTCCAAACCGCCTCTCCGAAATTATGTTTAGCAAATACTTTTCGAAAAACATCAAAACCTACCCACTCACTATCAGCAAACCCTTTCGCCACTTTGTAATCTTTAAATGCGATGGTTAGGCCAAAATAAGAACCAAACTTGAAAACCAAGATAAAAATCATAGGTAAAAGCATTAATGCGTACAGTTGCCAATTTCTTCTCATGTACAAATGAAATTTACTTTTTGGATTAACTGATTTCTCCATATATTCACCCCTTCATATTTTCTTTTTATATTGTCCTTTGGTAAATTAATTGTACCTATAATCAAGTACAACTTCATAGCATTTCCATGAAAATATATTGCAATTTCAACCATTTATATTTTCGTATCTTATAGCATCAATCTTCCTTTTTTTGTTATTATGTTTCTTTTTTCTCGTTATCATCATATCTAATTATATATAATTACTTGAAAAAATAATTTTTCTAGACTTTACATATATTTTTTATGATTTATTTTTTTTAATAAGCCGTATTTGCCATATCTTTATTTGCTATAAATAACCATATCTTGTATACTTGATTTATAAATACATTAACTTTTAAAGGGAAAGGAAACTATTTAGACAAAATAGTCATAGGTAGATTATGTGGGCAGAGCCAAAAAAGCTATTATTGAATATCGAAATTACGAATTAACACCTTATTTTCCAATCCTATTATTAACAGGTGAACACTGGAAAATCTCTGACATTCCTTCTAACCGACTTCATTTTCATAATTGTTTAGAGATTGGATTATGTGAGACTGATAGTGGTACAATAGAATTCATAGATACGAATCTTCCTTTCCATGCAGGTGATGTAACAGTTATGGCAAGCGATATTCCACACACTACCTATTCAAGAAAAGGAACTGCTAGTAAATGGTCTTACTTATTCGTTGATATTGAAGAACTGTTTCACCCCTTCTTCCAACTCAGTATTCTTGAAAGTGCTGATGTTTTAAAGCGTTTGTTACATGACTATAGCGCTATCTTCTCAAATGATGAATACCCCGATATTTATTTTCTTGTAAGTTCTATAATCAAAGAAATGAAAGAGCAAAAGCAAAATTATCAATTTACAGTAAGAGGTCTATCGGTTGCACTTATAACTAAACTCTTAAACATATATGCAGAGACAGAACAACATCCTGCTATACAAATTCATGAAAATTCCTTAGTAATTTCTCCTGCACTAGATTACATACAGCAAAACTATATGAATACATTCCCTATGGATTTACTTGCAGATATAAGCAACTTAAGCCCTACCCATTTTCGTAGACTCTTTACTTCTATTATGGATACAACTCCACTTGAATACCTCAACCATACTAGAATATTAAAATCCACAATTCTTCTACGTACAACCGAAATTCCAATTTTATCAGTTTCTGAAGAGGTCGGTTTTGGCTCACTTTCAAGTTTTAATCGTCATTTTTATAAAGAGTATGGTAAAAGTCCTAGAGAATGGCGTTCACAATATTCTTATATAGGAAATCAATCAATTCAAAGATATAGCGGTTGGCTTCTCCCTCCAAAGATGAAATAAGACGCAACATCCTATTATAGAAAAAAAGTTTTTACAAAACTTCTAAAAAGATTGATGTTTTGTAAAAACTTTTCTATTCATGGCACCATGTATTATTTTAATACAGCAGTGTACTTTTCAATTAATAAATCAGGATAATACGATAGCTTTGCTTTTCGTAATCCTTCTTCTCCCATATCTTCTTCACGATTTACATATTCATAATCCTGACAGTTATGAATCACAAATTGTTGATTAATCATTGGATAGGCACCTTGAATACCTGGGAATGCTTTTTCAATGTGTACTACAAAGGTATCATCCGTTAATGGTTCGCCAATCGTATAAGCAATAACTTCTCCTTCTCTACGAATCAGTCCACCGATTAAACCTAATTCAAAAAAGTTTTTGAAGGCACATGAAACTGCACATGCTTCTAATTGAAGACTTTCGTCATTCTCACAGTCATATAAAGCACACCATTTATCATTCATCTTCTTGCAATCTTCGATATTCTCTCTGGTAATGTCTTCGTATTGCCAATCTGGGTTATCTTTAAAACGAGCGATATGATTTCTCTTACCATGAAGTTTCTTACCCGCTAACGTAGTCAAACGTTCTGTTTTATACACATAATCACTCTCATCTCTTGGTGCCTCTATATGAAAAAGACCTGGAAAAGCTTCTTCTACTTTCGCAACTTCACTTTCCACTATACCTCTAAGACGAAATTGTATGTTTCTCTCCTTCGCATCTTCCATCAAAGCTTCAATTACTGGTTTAATATCACCTTCTCCAACTGGATAGGTATAGCATTGCTCCTCACCTACTCCACTTTTCAAGCAATAAAATCCATTAATATCTGCGAATTCTATATGATTGGAATAACGCCAAATAAAATTATTAACAAAGGAAAAATCACAGCTTTTATATTGCGCTTGTTTCAATCTATGATTTATCCATTCTCTATCACTTAACTCGACTTTTTTAAATGTGATCATGATTAACTCCTTCTTTTGTTCTATCTATTCATTATATTTCCCAAGTACCGTTGAATCATTCTATGATTGATTTTCCATAATTGTTCAAGCTTCTCGTTATAATACATAGATATTCATCAATGTATAGTATACGTAGAATACTAACAATTTGTCAACTATATAATACAAGAAAAGCCCTAGATAAAACAATTTGTTTTATCTAGGGCTTTTCTTACTTATATGGCCTTAACCAACTTAAGCTACAACTACGTTAACTGCTTGTAAACCACGAGCTCCGTTAGTAATATCAAAAGTTACGTTTTGATTTTCTTCTAAAGATTTAAAACCATCTGTAGCGATTCCTGAGAAATGTACGAATACATCTTCACCATTTTCGCTGTTAGTAATAAATCCAAATCCTTTTTGTGCATTAAACCATTTTACTGTACCTTTATTCATGAAAGATACCTCCTAATAATAATATTCTAATATTTTACGGTGAAAATAAAAAATCACATATTTTTGTAAATCATCAAATCGGTTAATGATTTACAAAAATATGTGAATCAAAACTTACATCTAAAATACTTCTTAATAATATCATAATTACTAAAGCATGTCAAGACTATTTTATATATTATATGAATAGAAAAGAAATTATATCATATCGAGGTCTTTCCAATTCAGTAAACAATATCTTATTCAAAAGCTTTTATTAATATCTTATTCATCTTTTTTCTTTAAAAGATGACACGTTTTCTTAATACTCTCATATACTTATATTATAAAACTCTTAAAGGAATGAAAAACTATGTGTGGATTATTTGGTTGTTGTAATAGATGTAGATCTGGTTGCCGTTGTAACCGTTGTGGCAATTCTCGTTGTGGCTGTAACAGAAGCTGTAACAGAAGCTGTAGCAGTAATTGGGGCCGTAGTGGCTGCGATAATGACTGGAATTCTAGTTGTGGTGGCGGATGCGGTTGTAGAAATCGCAGCGGATGTTGTCGTAACAGGGGTTGTGGATGTTAACACTATAGTTAATTACTATAGTTAATTACGTAATTAACTAAGTAAGTATTTTAGTTAAATAATGAAAAGGCTGTCTTACGAATAATCTTAGAATAGATTGTTCTGAGACAGTCTTTTCATATGTTAATCATTCTTTAAAAGTACACTCCTTTATTATATGATATTGGAATTACGACATTGCGCCCCTTGATGCATTGTTCTGTTCACTTAAGATTATTAGGAAGTTTCGCTATTGGTTGATATTAACAATCAATTTTGCTTTTTTCTCATATAATAGCTTAGATTAATATTTAGGAGGTAATCAGTAATGTGTGGAATAGCCGGCTTCTGCAATTTTGATACCGATTATAGTTGCAGTCAACGTAAATATGTTAACATACTAGAAAGCATGTCTGACACATTATACCATAGAGGTCCTGATGAAAATGGACATTATCTTTCAAGACATTTTGGTTTGGCACATGCAAGGCTCTCAATAATTGATTTAGCAAATGGAAAGCAACCAATGTATCACAGTGTAGGAGGTTACACATATGCGATTTGTTACAATGGTGAACTATATAACACAGACGAACTTCGGAATGATTTAATTCATAAAGGCTGGAGATTCAGAACCACCTCCGATACTGAAGTTATTCTTATTGGTCATATTGAATATGGTACTACATTTGTAGAAAAGTTAAATGGTATCTTTGCTTATGCATTCGTCAATGAAAAGGACCAGGAAATTTCGTTATATAGAGATCGTAGTGGTATCAAGCCGCTCTTCTATACAATCTTTAATAACACATTATTATTTGGCTCCGAGTTAAAAGCAATCTTTGCTTATCCTGAGTATCAACCTCGTGTAGACAAGAATGGGCTTAACGAAATTTTCAGTATTGGACCTGCAAAAACTAGTGGTTGTGGTATTTTCAAAGATGCCTACGAGATTCTACCAGGTCATTATCTAATGTATAAGGACGGTTCCATGAAACTTCACTGTTATTGGACGTTAATTAGCAGTGTTCATACTGATTCTTATGAGGAAACCGTAAAGAAAACCCTCTTTCTTGTAACAGATTCTATCTCCCGTCAGATGGTTTCTGACGTACCAATCTGCACCTTCTTATCGGGCGGTATTGATAGTAGCCTTGTTTCTGCTGTGTGTACTAATGAATTAAAGAAACAAGGAAAACAATTACAAACATATTCCTTTGATTTTGTTAATAACGATAAATACTTTAAATCTAACCCTTATCAACCTGCTAGTGACAGACCATATGTTGATAAGATGGTGAAATTTTTAGATAGCAATCATACTTATCTCGAATGTGACAACTATACAATGGCAGATTGTCTTTATGAATCCGTTGATGCGAGGGACCTACCTGCCATGGCCGATATCGATTCCTCTATGTTACATTTTTGCCGTCAGGTAAAACAATATAATAAGGTTACATTAACCGGCGAATGTGCAGATGAAATCTTTGGTGGTTATCCATGGTTCCATAAAGAAGAATGCTTTAATGCTACTACTTTTCCTTGGTCTATGGACATTAGTGCAAGGAAATCATTCTTATCTGATTCTTTTCTTAGTGAACTGAAAATGGATGAATATATTCGTGCAACTTATGAAGCATCTATATCAGAAACTCCTAGACTTGCTGAAGATTCTAAGACAGAAGCTAGGAGACGTGAAATCTCTTATCTAAATCTTAGATGGTTTATGCAAACGTTATTAGATCGTATGGACCGTACAAGTATGTATTCTGGCTTAGAAGCACGTGTTCCTTTCGCAGACCATAGAATTATTGAATACATCTGGAATGTACCTTGGTCAATCAAATACAAGGGCAATATGGTAAAACATCTACTACGTGAATCCGCGAGAGGTATATTACCTGACGAAATCTTATTCCGCAAGAAGAGTCCATATCCAAAGTCACACGATCCAGCTTATGAACAATTGTTACAACAACGTTTTATCGATATAATTGAAACTCCTTCTTCACCTATATTAACCTTTATAGACAAGAAAAAGGTATATCAATGCCTAAGCAGTCCTTCTGACTACGGTAAACCATGGTATGGTCAGCTAATGGCTGGTCCTCAGATGATAGCTTATATGCTTCAAATTAACTATTGGTTAGAAAAATATCATATTGAAATTCTGTAAGGGATCTGTCAAAAAACAATATGCCTATCAAAGTTAGAACATTAACGCACCAGTTACAAATTTTGCAAAACTTCGCACTTGATGATTTCGAGGAGTAGATAACTGCTCTAAATGAAATTTTATGTGCGAAGTTTGCGTAATCTATTACTATAAACGTTTCTCAAAATTACCTGCAATAGAAAGGTCCTCTTGAATTACTACGAAGGCATTCTCATCAATTTCCTTAATTCTCTTTACAAGCCTGCTTACTTCATACTTAGATACTGCTGTATATATAATATTCGTCTCTTCACCAGTGAAAGCACCTTCTCCCTTCCAGCAAGTGGCTCCTCTTACAAGTTCTCTTGTAATTAAAGGCCGTATCTCTGAAGACTTCGTAAATATTAATGCTGTAGTTTTTATATTCTGATAATGGCTCTTATCGATTACGATTGACATCACTGCCATGAAAATAACGGAATAGATTACAATACTAATATCAAACAATAGTGCACAAACACCAAACACAAAGGCATTGATGATAATTGAAAGCTTTCCTACGCTAAAGTCATCATATTTCTTGGCCAAATAGACACCTAGTATATCTTGTCCACCGCCTGATCCACCCGAACGAAGTGTTAATCCAACACCAAAACCACCAATTATTCCTCCTATTAAGCAAGCACCGATTACATCATTAATAATAGGCTCTGCAGGAGCAGTAATTACAAGCAAGAAGATTGATTGGAAGGTTACACATACAATCGTCTTTACAAAGAACCCCTTACCTAGATTGCGATATGCCAATATAAATAATGGTATGTTTAAAATATAATAAATCGCTCCTGCTATATCAAAATCACCAAAGTTCATTCCTAGATAATCTACTAATAAGGTACGAATTATTTGTCCAATTCCTATAAAACCACCAGTATACAATCCTAATGGCACGATAAAGACATTGATACCAATTGTGAGCAATGCAGTACCACTAATTGCCAAAAGGTAACTTATTATGATATCTTTTTTTCTTTTTTTCTCTCTGCCATCATTTTGATTCAATGGACCACCCATTTTATTATTCCTCCTGCTAACGCACCTACTATTTTATAACAATTATACGTACTACTATAACCATTCTGGGTAAAAATATGTAATAGTCAGGTTATTGCTAGCAGAGCTTAAATAACAAAAAAACAACTAAGATTCATGCTGAATTCTTAATTGTTTTCTATGGTTAAGTTTAACAGCTCCTCGCTAAAGGCCGTTTAACTATTCTATATGCTTTTTAACATATTAATAATCGGTGTAGACATACCAAACTGATTATATGCTTGATAGCTGGAATCTTCTTTTTCGCTATTTTCTTCACTACCAAACATGATTTCAATCATTTTAAGATAATCGTCCATTGAAAAAATCTCATCAAGCTTATCTGATAATTGTTCAACTGTTGATATACTTTCATTGATTTCAACTTCATCTAATGGAATCGATACATTAATCACTGATGTTGTAGGTGCTGTAGCAGCTACATTCGAGGTAGCATTCGATGCTTCCTTACTAGTTACTGTTATGCCTGATGCATCTAGATTCTGATTATAGTAGCCCATTACTTTCACTACATAGTTCTGCGTTTCTTTAAAAGGTGGAATACCTCCATACTTTCTTACGTTACCGCTTCCCGCATTATATGCTGCTAACGCCAGTTTTGTATCACCATCATACTGATCTAATAACTTAGAAATTAACTTCGCACCACCCATAATATTTTGTTCTGCATCATATGCATCTGTAACCCCAAGTTCTTTTGCTGTTGCAGGCATAAGTTGCATAACCCCCATCGCTCCACTTTTAGATACAGCATCAGGTTTAAAATTTGACTCTTGCTTTGCAATTGCTTTTAACAAATCTATACTTACATTATATTTATCTGCTGCTTTTTCAAAGATATCTTCTAATGATACTTCTTTATCTTGATTCAAATAACTATCAAATGATGTAGATGAAGTCTTTTTTGTATTCGATACTTTACTAGACTGGTTTACAACTTGAGTTGTATTCGAAACATTATTTATCTGCATTGCGTACCTCCGGTCATAATATTCCTAAAGGAATCATAATTAGACTAATTATAACAAGCGAACTAGGGCAATGCAATATGCAATTTGTCTCATTTATGCAAAATTGATTCTTTCATCTTGGGGATTTATAATCCATATCGCCGATAACTCGGACTGCCTGTCGTATCTCTTTAGATTTTGACTTGCAAGCGTAAATTCTTCCCCCATTAGTAAAGCTTTACTTACTTCACCAGTAATCGTATGTTGAATACCTTCGTTAGTAATTACCGTAATATCGACATTCTTATGAAATGCCATACAATAGAGCATATCTTGCTTATCTGGTTCACATTTTGAACAATCATAATAGACAATCCTGCCATCTTTGTTAATATGCAATGAATTGTACGTTGTAGTATGAGGAATTCCGTCTTCATTGTATGTTGTTAGTATTTTCTTAACATCATCACGATTCATAACTTTTCTTAGTTCTTCCGAAACCTTAATAAACATGTATGAATGCTCCTCTCCAACAAGATTTCAGCTATTTTGACAATTATCACTCTAACCAAGACAAAACAGCATGTTATTTTTAACATTTATTGTTAATATTATAACATAGCAGTTGTTATATTGCACTATTATTTTTATTTATTAATATTATTTTCATTAAATTTGTAGTTCGGTGACTGCCTCTTTTGTCCCCTTAATCGGTAAACGCAGCTCGAAAGTTGTACCTGTACCAACCTCACTGTATACAGTAATCGTACCATTATGCCTCTCAATTATTGCTTTGGTTATAGATAAACCAATTCCCATTCCTCCTGTCTTTGAATTTCTGGACTTGTCAACCCTATAGAAACGCTCGAATATAAAGCCAAGTTCCTCTTTTGAAATCCCTTGACCAAAATCTATTATTTGAATAACCACTTCTTTCTTGTCTTCAATCCGGTAAGTTATTGATATCTCATCCCCTTCTGATGAATAAGTAATCGCATTGGCTATTAGGTTAATCATACATTGTTTTATTCGCTGTACATCACCATATACGGTGGCATCTTCTGGTACTTGCAGACGAATCCTAATCTTCTTATCATTTATTCTCTTTTCAAATTCGTTTTGGAGTCTACAACACATATCATAGAAATTAAACTCACTCATGTATAAAGTTTCACAAGTGTTCTCCAAAATATATAATTCCTGTAATTGATTTACCAAATTAGTTAATCGTAAGATTTCTGTATGGCAACTATCAAGTCTCACCTTTGTTGGCTCCCAAAGTCCATCCATCATTGCCTCTACTTGACCTTGCAGATTACACAGTGGTGTTCTAAGTTCATGTGCAATATCTGTACACATCTGTCTCTTTTGAAGTTCCTCTTTCTTTAAGGCGAAAGACATCTCATTGATAGAACAAATCAAGTCTTCCAATTCTTTCGTGCTTGATTTTCCCTTGGCTTGTACACCGTATTCTCCTGCTGCAATCCTTTTGGCAATTTCAATTACACTAGTAATTGGGTTACTGATACGATTTGTCATTATAACAGCTATTATAATAGACATTAAAAGAAAGATTACTCCAATCCAAAAGATCGCATTATTTAGTTCACTAACTAGTGTTACTTCATTAACAGATAAGGAATATGGACCATAATATCCTACATACACCCAACCTATTATTCCTGTCTGTTCATTCTCTATTACGTATTTGTTCTCTGTATATTCGCCTTTAAAATTAGGGTATATCATATGCATATGTTCTTCTACTGTCTCTAATATCTCTATACATTCTTGTTCATTCTTTGTCCGTATATCAAATCGGAAGCTGCCGTCAACTGATTCTATTCGTAATAAGAGCCCTTTCCTTAAACTTGTAAGTCCAATTTGCTCAATTTTTCCCTCATCAAATGTACCTGTTTCTATATCATATTGTCTCTCAATTCTTTCTACCGTTTTGCTAACTAAATTTCTATGGAGATTCTCAGCATATTCGCGGAATATGGTAACAATAGATATATTGAATACAACAGCTAATAAAACGACAATGACCATAGTTGTAATTGAATATAGTACGATCATTCTGTTTTTAAGTGATTTCATAATCCCAAATATACTCCCTTCTAAGGAATTTCATCAACTTAAGCAGTAAAATCTATGCCTTCATAAAACGATACCCCACTCCATGCACCGTAATGATATATCTTGGTTTCTTTCTATCTGGTTCAATCTTTTGGCGCAATCCCTTAATATACGTATCAATACTTCGGTCATAGCCATCAAATTCACCTTCTAAAGCATACATTATTAGCTGTTCTCTCGAAAAAACTCGATTAGGTGAGGTCACTAAGGTTTCAAATATCTTATATTCTGTCGGTGTTAGATGAACTATGTTTCCTTGAACCATAACCATTCTTTTATCAAGATCATAGGAAAGATACTCATCTTGTACTACTACGCTAGAGGGTTCTTGATTACACCTTCTAAGTACCGCCTCGACCCTTGCAATTACATTCCTTGGGCTAAAAGGTTTGCCAATATAATCATCTGCACCTATTGACAAACCATGTACCATACTACTCTCATCAGTTTTACCTGTAACCATAATAACTGGTATCCCATATTCTTCCCTAATATCCTTACATAGGTCTTCACCTTGAATATCAGGTAGCATCAAATCCAATATAACTAGATGGACCTTCTGATTCTTCAAGATATCAAGAGCATGCATTCCATTATTGGCTTCAAAAACTTCATATCCGCTATTCTCTATATATACTCGAAGTAATTCTCTTATCTGGTCTTCATCATCAACAATCAAAATTGTCTTAGTATCCATCCTTTTATCCTCCTACAAAAAACACCCATAATCTCTATCTTTTAGTATTAACGAAAAAAAAATCATAATACATGAGAACTTTAATTCTCATGTATTATGATTTAATTCATGACAATAGAAAGTTCGCAAGGCGTTTTTCTATTGTTACTTGACTATTATACAATTCTACGAATTGATTTAATCGGTCTATAATTTACATTTGATATAATAATACCAGTCTTTGGTGAACTAGCATGGATTAACTTTCCGTTACCAATGTAGATTCCAATATGGCCTGTATACGCAATTAAATCTCCTGGTTGAGCTTGAGATATGCTTGCTACTCTTCTACCTGCCACACCTTGTGCACCTGAAGTTCTTGGTAGTGAGATACCAAAGTTTCTGAATACACTCATTACGAAACCTGAACAATCCGCACCGTTCGTTAAGCTTGTACCACCGTAAACATAAGGATTCCCTTTAAATTGAACTGCATAGTTAGCAATTTGTTGTCCTAGTGATTTGTTCCCAGGTGATGTGCTTGTTGAACCTGACGTTTGTGATGAAGATCCAACAGATGAAGATGAACTGCTTGAGGAACCACTTGATGTACTATTTGATGTACTGCTATTACTTGTATGTGTTGTGTTCCTATTAGAAGTCGCTTGTTGCTGTGCTAGTAATTCTTGTCTTCTAGCTTCTACTTCTGCTCTTCTTGCCTCTTCTTCTCTTTTTAATCTTGCACGTTCTTCTTTAATTGATTCGGCTTGTTCATTCTCTGTATATAAATCAACATATTCAGTAGATACATATCCCGTATAGTCATCTGTTTTGATTTTTACCCAGTTTTCTGATTCCTTTTTAACTGATAAAACTTCACCTTCACCAACTAATGTAAGAACTGTTGCGTCTTTCTTCGCTTTTTCTCTTACCTTTAATGTTGTAGTTGTAACAATTGCTAAACGATCACCAACTTCATCAGCCTTTTTCTGTGCCTCTTCTCCAGCTAATACATAATCAGATTTTACATATCCTGTAACAGTTCCTGATTCAATTTTGTACCAACCATCTTTTTCTTTAATAATTGTACCAACTGCATTGCTATATAACTTACCAACAACTTTGCTGTCTTCACTTGCTTTACTTCTAATATTTAGATAGTTATCAACTTGTGCAATAACAATTTCGGTTTTCTCTTCTTCAGCCTCGCGAGCTTTTGCTTCAAGTTCCGCTACTTCTTTATCTGCTTCTTCTTCTAATCTTAATGCTTCTTCCACTAATGCAGCACTGTTAAAGGTAAGGCTAATATCATGCCAACTATTATTGTCTTCAAGTAATTTTTCTATATCTTCTGTACTATAGTTGTATTCAACTGCGTTATCGTTCATCACCTTGTTAGCACTAGCTACGTTTGGGAATGCTGCCGTTTCCAATAATAGAATTCCCACCGCTGACATAACTAACGTTCTTTTTTGTAATACTTTCATCTTTGTAAACATACTCCTTCCAAAGTCTGGAGACTTTGTGCGAAGCACAAATCTTTGTGTGACGATATTCCAACCACACCAATCTCCTTGTTTTCAATTAACTTTAGTTTTAGTTCCTGTTTTAATTGTTACAATTCTATTACATTGTATTACAAGAATGTGGCGATTTTATGGTGATTTGTGATTTTCTTTCACAGAAATGTAAAACTTATATCCACTCCCCCCTATTATACCAGTAAAGAAACCTTACGAAATTATTAATATCAACGATATCCCGCCCATCTCGTTGACAGTGCTAAATCTAGTATTTATAATGGAACTTATCGGAAGAAAATCAAGCACGAACGCAGTGAGTATTTGATTTTACCGATAAGTTAGCGATAGAACATAGTTCTAGAGCGTTGGGATTGAACGTAGTGAAAGACCGTTACTCCGTTAGGAGTAATAAGTTCACGAGGGAAATTACTTTGTAATTTCTCGAGTCGATTTCATAATGCAAGATTCCGATAAGTTAGCGATAGAACGTAGTTCTAGAGCATCGGGATTGAACGTAGTGAAAGATCGTTACTCCCTAGCAGTCACACAACTCTAATAATTTTATAAAAGAAAGGGGCAATATTTAATGAATCTAATACGTGATAAGAAACGATTGTTAAGTACTTTATTTGTTCTACTTCTGATTTTGGCTTTTTCATATCAACCATTTTTAAGTAAAGCTGCAACTAATTCAAACTTTATAATTGAAGATGGTGTACTCCTTCATTACAATGGTAGCGCAGCCACTGTTACAATTCCTTCTAATGTACATACTATAGGAAAGCGTGCTTTCTATAGTAATAAGAGTTTGAAGAAAGTCATCATTCCATCTACCGTTAAAACTATTGATGAAGAAGCTTTCTCGAATTGTACTAAGCTAACTTCTGTTCAATTAAGCAGTAATGTAACTAAGATTCTTTATCGTACATTTGCTAATTGTAGTTCCTTAACAAGTATAACTCTACCCTCCAAATTAACATACATAGGTGAAGGTGCATTCCAAGCTTGTTATAAACTTTCTAAAATCACAATTCCATCAACTGTTAAAACCATTGGTATTAGTGCATTTCAAGAGTGCTACGGTCTTAAAACTGTAACAATTCCTAAAGATAGTAAGCTAAAAACACTATCTCGTTATACTTTTAGATATTGTAATAGTCTAACTACTATTAGTTTACCAGATTCTCTAGAATCGTTAGGAAAAGCTTCTTTTGCTTACTGTTATTCCTTAAAGAAGATTACAATACCATCAAAAATCACATATATTCAACCAGATACCTTTATCAGTTGCAGTAAGTTAACTACTGTTAAGATCGAAGGTACTGTTACGCGTATCGGTGAAAATGCATTTGCTTACTGTAACAAACTTAATAGCATCAATTTAAAAGAAGGTTTAGCGTATATTGAAAATTCAGCTTTTAAAAACAACTCAAGCTTGTCATCATTATCCTTACCTTCCACAGTAAAACATATCGGTGATTATGCATTTGCTTACTGTTCTTCCTTGAAGAAGATAACGATTCCATCTGGTATTACTACTATTAATCAAGGAACCTTCATGGGTTGTAAGAAATTAACTTCTTTAGCTATCCCAGAGTCAGTTACAACTATAAAGCGTGAGGCTTTAAGGGATTGTTCTAAGCTAGAAAATTTAATTTTACCAAGCAAGCTTACCACATTAGAATCCTATTCTTTAGCAGGGCTTTCTTCTATTAATACATTAGAATTGCCTTCTACTATTAAGACAGTAGAAGAGGGTACTTTTAGTTCATGTAGTAAATTAACAACTATAACATTACCTGAAACATTAAAGAAGATTCCAAACAACCTATTCGACGGTTGTACCTCATTAACTGAAATTATAATTCCTGAATCAGTTACTGAGATTGGAAGTGGCGCCTTCAATAACTGTTATCAGTTGGATCAAATTACTATCCCAGATTCCGTTACTACTATTGGATACGATGCATTCAGCTCATGTACTAGGATTAGTAAAATTTCACTTCCGAAGAAACTTACCTACCTTGGTTCCAGAGCATTTGCAAACTGTACTAGTTTAAAATCCATTAAGATACCTGCTACCTTATCAACAATTGAAGAGAATACCTTTGATCATTGTCGTAGCCTAACAAGTATCGAAATTCCAGAAGGTGTGAAAGTAGTTGATAATTATGCATTCTATTACTGCGCTAACCTTACTGATATCAGTTTTGCTGAATCCATTGAAACAATTGGCTCTTATGCATTCACTGGTACAAAATGGATCCAACTTGCAGAAGATGACCACATGGTAATTACAGATAACGGTATTCTAATCAAATATACTGGTACAGATTCTGAATTAACAATACCAGATACCGTAAAATCCATTGCACCAAATGTATTCCGTAACAATAGCTACTTAACAAAAGTAGTAATACCTGACTCCGTTGTTACTATTAATAAGTCTGCCTTTAGAAATTGTCGTAATCTTACTACAATTAAACTCTCATCTACATTAGAGTCCATTGGTAATAATGCATTTGAAGAATGTTCAAGTCTAACTACTATTAAACTTCCTTCTAGTATGAAATCAATTGGATCCTATGCATTTGAGCAATGTGAGAAACTGAAGACAATAAACTTACCAAATGGAATCACGTACATTGGTAACGGTGCATTCTATAATTGTACTTCATTAGAAGAAGTAACCTTACCAAATAAACTTACCAATTTAGGCAGTAACATGTTCTATTACTGTACTAATTTGAAGAAACTTACTATACCAGCAAGCGTAACATCAATTAATAGCAACCTTATCAGTACTTATAATATGTCACCAGTAATCTATTGCACGAAAGATTCTGCTGCATATGACTTTGCTATTAGTAAAGATCTTAAAGTTGTACTACAGTAATAACAACTTCTGCTCTATATAACAAAAGGCTGTGGACAATTCCACAGCCTTTTACTACTTCATATACAATATTAATTCTTATGTTGCAAAAGCTTCATTACCAACGCTTTGCTTCAATCATCTCTTCTAGATAGTAAATTGCTTCATCAATCATTTGTTCTCTTTGGTCTTCATCTTCTATCTCATATAATCGATCGTTTAAGTCATGCAGATAATCAAATCGCTCTTTATTCCCTCTTTCAATCTCCCATTTCTCACCCATTAATCTAGGTATCAACCAACACTCATCAAGTGCTGGCATCTTCATAGTAAGAGATGTCAAATTGCTATCTGAAATCGGAAAACGATGCACTTCGTAAGGAGATAATGCTTTATGTTCTTGGTTATCATTAACCTTCTCGACGTCCTCCTGCTTAATAGTATCACAGTTATTATTCTCATTGCGATTAGCCAAAGCAACACGTAAGGGAACTGGATATTTCTCAAGTCTTTTTTCTTTGTTCTGAGTTTCCCTAATGAACAAACTTTCTATATATTCTTCAAAATCACAATTAAGACTACCTTCTTCATCAATTGTCAAATCTGGTAAGAAATATCCCTTAGCTATTACCTTCCCTACAGATTGCCCATTTAACCGAAGAATCTTCTTAAGAGTGACATCACCACTATGCGTATCCAAAATATTCAATATATATTTCTTTGTTGCAATTAAGTATTCAAATGTTGTTGGCGCTTCAAAGCGATATTTCTTACTATTTAGAAACCATACATCTGTAATTCCCTCTTTTTCGTAAAATGCATGTTTATCTAACCACTCATTTAACTTCATATCATAACTTAGATATTCCATAACCATTGGTTTCTGATTATTCTGTATATATATGTCTGCCACATACTTACCAACTTCTTTACTACAGTAGATCTTTGAAGCTGGGAAGCTTCTCTTTGCTAATTGATATAGTAATCTTCTTGCTAGTGGATAATCTCCCTGGTTGCCATTCGAGTGTGCTTTACAATCAGTCTCTGCATGATGTCGGAAATATGGTTCCCGTATCATTCCCGCACATAATATAACGGATTCTTTACAATCTGGACAAATAAGTTCATGATTCTGGCTAGCCATTCTCATCTGTAACCGTAAATCTTCCTTGTATCTGCCTTCATAATCCTTCAGTTCATATGCACACCAAAGCTCGTCTTGATATAATGCATTCTCCTGAGTAACCAAGCAAAATCCTCCTCTCATTATAAGATGCAAAACTCTGATACATTTTAAAAATTATGATAATAATGAAATTAAAATTGTTTCAAAATAAAACTCCTGTTTCTTACCAAATATTCTTTCCATCTTTTTAAGATTATTATCTGAATGCTCAACTTCCCTACAATAGTTATAAGTAATCTCTACAATATCATTGAATGTTAAGCTACCTGTTTTTTGCCATCTCGCCTGGCACAATTCTTGTATAATTAATGGACTAATTATTGCTAGCTTCATCTTGCCATATACATTCTCATCATAAACAGCACCCGTGAAATACGTATAAACAAAATATACATAGAGCTGTTCCAATATGATCTCGTATCTGACACCTAATTCATCATTATTCTTCATATATTGCAAGAAATGTCTTCTATTTTTTAGATACTCTTTCGAACCATTACCGTACAGATGATTATAAGCAAGAGCAATGGAATCTGACCATTCTGTTCGTAATACCTCTAATCGAAACAATAAAGCAAATTGCTTTTGAATGCTATCAAATCGATTCTCTTCCTTGTTCTGATAAGTCTTTAACTTATGTATCATATAATCAACAATTTTCTCTGTTTTGTAACGACTGATTAATCTGTCCATAGTATAGTACTCTTGACTATTCATTCGATTCTGTAAATCATGTGCTAAAGCAAAACTGATCGCCACGCGCACATTAATATCAAGTTTTCTATTTTGTAAGGTACCTATAATACAATTTCTAGCTTCTGATAATTTGGCATATAGTATGGAATCAAAATAATCAAATCGTTCCGATTCACTATTCTTCACCTTCGTTAAAAAGCGAACTCGTTCTTGATGGCTCAATATGAGTCGCGCGACTTCAGGGCACGACATTGAAAGTGATAAATCACGTACCCCCTCATATTCCTCCATATGTCTAGGATACTTTCTGCAAGTATCACATAACATAGACGGCCCTAATTCTGTATAAATATCACAGAGATTTTCATCATTTAAAAACGCACAACGGTGACCATATTGTTTGAAAGCTCCCTTATGGAATTGAATTGAATTCTGTAGGCAGTTTCCAAAACCACCTTTTACATTCTTATATTTTTGTAATGTCTTCGGATCAATCATAATCTCCCAACCTGCACAACAAGTGTCTTCACATTCATTGGCAATGCAGTTAAATTTATGATAATAATCTGGTACTGAATATTTCATGCCCATTCCTCCACAACTAACGTATTCGCAAGTATAATACGCTCATTTTGTTAAATGTTCAAGTACCCAGACAAAAATATATGTAGGAATTTTGTTACATTGTTTTTTTCTTTAATCTCTTTCCATATATTTCATTCACCGTAAGTTTTAGTACTGATACTACCTTAAAAAGTCTTGTATCATACTGATGATCAACATTTGGTTGATAATGATCCATCACTCTTGTAAGGGCAGCCATTTTTTCGTCTTCACTTAGAATTTCCATCATTCCATTACCGCATACGCTGTCAAACTCCATCATACAATCACATGCCAACTCACCTGTAATTAATTTGTGTGAACAACTCATAGAGAATGCTACCTTACTGTTCTCTCGTAATAAATCAAGTTTTTTTCCAGCGATGGCGCTATGAAAATACATTGTAAACACTTCATTTTCATATTCAACTCCAAAATTAAGCGGTATCACGTATGGAAATTCTTCGTCAAAGAATGCTACATTACATACGTCGCATTGCTTCATAATAGCTAGAATCTCCTCTGGGTTTTTAATTTCTCTATCTTTTCTTCTCATAATCTTGATTCCTTTCTTTTATTAAGGTTGATTAATTTTACTTTTTATCCTGTTATTACTCAATTGTACCAAGAATTACAATACCAATTACACAGATGATAATCATTGCATAGTGTTTAATTGATAACTTTTCCTTAAGAAATATCCTACTCCACAATACCGATGCCACACAGTAAGAAGAAATAACTGGTGCTGCTGCAATCGCGTTCGCACCAACCGCGAATATATAAGCAAATTGGCCTGCAGTTTCAAACATTGCTGCTATGAATTTAGGACTTTCTCTTTTTACAGTTAATTTTTCCTTCTTAATAACCACAACATAGATAAACGACAGGATTCCTAAGAATAGAAATGTCAATTCATAAGCCACATTTGCCGTATTCTCATTTAATTTCTCTAACACAAGACTATCCGCTAATGTACCCGCTGCATCAATAATACAGTATAGGATAGGAAGTAAGATAGCAAGAAAACTCTTGGTGTATTTCACATTTGCTATACTTTGTCTCTTAACACGTAACTCTTCGTCTTCTTTCATTTCAACTAATCCAAGACCAATTACTCCAATGCAAACAAGAACCACTGCAAATGTTTGAAGGCTACTCATTCTTTGTCCTAAGAATATAAAGCAACCAAGTGCCGCAATTGCACCGGATGAATTACAAATCGGTGAAGAAATCGACAACTCAATATATCGAAGTCCAATATACCCAATCATCATTGAAATAATATACAACAAGGAAACCGGTAGGTACGTCACAAAATCTCCCAAAGTTATCGGTGTTCCTACTATAAATAATTCGTACATAGCATGTAGTCCCATTACAAGACCTACTGCCATAACCATCTTTAAGTGACTATGCTTATCATCTGGTTTAGAACCAATCTTACTGAATAAGTCGGAACCACTCCAACATAATAAAGCCACTAAAGCTAACCAAAACCACATAAATACATTTCCTCTTTTCTATTCCCTATTTCCCCAAATATAAAACAGTCACAACTCATATGCAATTGTACATAATATTATAATAAAAAAGAAGCCCAAAAAAGACAAAAGTTAAATAATTATTTAACTTTTGCCTTTTTTAGTATTTTAAAGTATATATTTTTTAATTGTTGTAATATTTAGTATTATTATTTCCTATATAAACCTAGCTTTATTTATATAGTGGTCCATAGAATTTACATGCTTCGAAATCAGCTGCTTCCTTATTCTGTGTACCGAAAGAAGCCCAACTATGTGGACGGAAGATTCTTTCATCAGAAACATTATGCATATTAACTGGAATACGAAGCATCGAAGCCAATGTAATTAAACGATCGCCTACATGTCCATAAACAGTTACACCGTGGTTTGCTCCCCAGTTAGCCATTACACTATATACATCTTTGAAAGCACCTTCACCAGTAAGATTTGGTACAAACCAAGTAGTTGGCCAAGTACGGTCTGTTCTTACATCAATTGTATTATGTACATCATCTTCAAGAACAGCTGTATGTCCTTCTGCAATCTGAAGCACTGGACCAATACCATCTACGATATTCATACGTAACATAGTGACTGGCATCTCAGCCATTGTCTTAAAGTGTGATGAAAAGCCACCGCCTCTGAAATATTCATAGTTACCACGACACCAATCAGTTGCATCTGTACACGCTTTGATATCCTCATCTGTCATATCCCAGAATGGTTTCATAACACCATTACCATCTTCATCTTTACTTGCACCAGTTCCATCAAGAGCTGTTGCACCAGAGTTTATTAGATGGATAAAGCCATCTTTAGCAATTCCACTTGGAGCTTTACCAGTTACTCGCTCACAAGCTTCTTTACTCCAATATGTTCTAACATCATGAAAACATGGAGCTGTGTTTGTAACTAAAGTACCAAGTAACATTGCTACACCGTTACATGTATCATTCTCTGTTGCAAAGGCTGTTGGCATCTTAGGACCGTTCCAGTCAAATGATGACGCCATAATTGCTTCCATAAAGTCACCGTTTGGTAACCAGTCAGTCCACATTCTTTGACCTTGGAAACCACCTGCAATACCGTTTCTTCCAAGTGCCTCTTCATGCCATCCCATAGCACCTAATTTTTCATTACCATAGATGATATCTCTTGCGATTAGTGTTTGTTTTACAACAAACTCCCAATCTTTATCTGCTGGTACTACCTTAGATTTTGTGATAATCTCTGGGAGGTCTTTTCCTGCATTGCAATCAAAACCTTCTTTACAATGTTCTTTTACCCAAGCAAGTGCCTTCTCATATTCTTCATGATCATAGATTTCAAGTGTAATACGACGTATTATCTCTGTCATATCAACCCATTCTGCACGTATTCCCAAGTATTTTTGGAAGAATTCTGCATCACAATAAGAACCTGCGATTCCCATAGCAACTCCACCAAGATTAACATAAGCTTTATTCTTCATACTACCAACTGCAATTGCACAACGAGCAAATGTTAGAATCTTCTCTTGTACATCTGCTGGTACACCCTTGTCATCCATGTCTTGTACGTCATGTCCATAAATAGAAAACGCTGGTAACCCTCTCTGTGCATGTGCTGCAAGTACCGCAGCAAGATATACTGCTCCTGGTCTTTCTGTACCATTAAAGCCCCAAACTGCTTTGATGGTATGTGGGTCCATATCGAATGTCTCCGTTCCATAGCACCAACATGGGGTAACCGTTAGTGTAGCACAAACCTTCTCTTTACCAAATTGTTCTGCACAACTTGCTGCTTCCGCACCACTACCAATTGTAGTGTCTGAGATAACACATTGTACTGGTGTACCATCTGGATATCTTAGATTTGTTTCAATTAACTGTGCTGCTGCTTTTGCCATATTCATTGTCTGTGTCTCAAGACTTTCTCTAACACCGCCCCATCTTCCATCTATTGTTGGGCGAATTCCAATCTTAGGATAATTCATCTTCATTGATTTTTCTTCCTTTCAAATTTATAATTTAATATTAATCTTATATTAACTTTAAAAATCTCTCATACCCTTCATTCCACAAATCATGGTCATTCGGTTCATAGATTACTATCTCCGGTGAACCTGCGATCACCCCACGAATCTCTTGTAGGCTATCAAACTCTCCAAGTGCCATTAGTTGAAGTGCAACGTTTCCTATAATAGTTGCTTCAACTGGTCCTGCAAAAACTTGTAATCCTAGGGAATTTGCTGTCATCTGGCATAGTAATTTGCTTTGAATTCCGCCACCGACCATATATAGCTTATGATACTCCTTGCCTGTGCAATCGCTTAACTGTTTTATGCTGTATCGATATTTCATCGCCAAACTTTCATCAATACAACGCACGATTTCACCGATTGTCTGAGGAACATATTGATTTGTTCTTCTACAATATTCTTTGATTCGTGAAGGAATATCACCTGCTGGTCCGAATTCTTCTGCATCTGGATCAATAAAACATTGCAATGGTTTTGCTTCTTTTGCTAATTGTTCTAATTCACCAAACGAATATTCATTTCCTTCTAAAATCCACTGTCTTCTACTCTCTTGTATCAGCCATAATCCTATAATATTCTTAAGGAATGACGTTTTCTCTTCACAGCCACCTTCGTTGGTAATATTCAATCGATTGCTTTCCTCATTAATAATAGGTGTATCAAGCTCTGTTCCAAGTAATGACCAAGTTCCACAACTTAAGAATACAAAATCCTTTTCAGTAGCCGGAACACTAACCATAGCACTCTGTGTATCATGAGAGGCTATCGCAATAACCTTTGCTGGCTCTACACCGAGTTCCTCGCAGATCTCTACGCTTAAAGTTCCAACTATCGTTGGACAGGATACAATTGGTTGTAACAACTTTTTTGGTAACCCTAACTTATCCATCACTGTATCAGACCATATCTTAGTCCTAGCATCAAGTAATTGTGTCGTGGAGGCAATAGAATACTCACTGTATTTCTTACCTGTAAGAAAATATCCAAACAAGTCAGGAGTTAACAGCATTGCCTCTGCACGGTCTAACAGCTCTGGACGATTTTGTTTCAAAGATAACAATTGAAATACCGTATTCAATTCCATGAATTGATTTCCTGTAATTTGATAAAAAGTATCTTTATCAAGTAAGCGAAAACTTTCTTCAAGCATTCCCTTCGTTCTACTATCACGATAATGAATGCTATTTTCTAGTAGGTTACCGTCTTTGTCTAATAATCCAAAATCAACACCCCAAGTGTCGATACCAATACTATCAAACCCACCTTCTAACTTTGCCTTACGTATGCCTTGCTTAATCTCATGAAACAATCGTAATGTATCCCAGTACATTGTTTTATGTACGATTACTGGTTCATTAGCAAACCGATGAATCTCTTTTATATGTATTTCACCATCAACTAATGTACCTAGCATTGCTCTACCACTAGAAGCACCAAAATCAAATGCTAATACTCTTTTTCCCATATACTGACATTACTCCTCGTCATTGTATTTCTTATAACCTGGATGTTTACCAGTTACTCCATATCCTTCTCGCATACTAATTAAACGATCAATATTCTCTCTTGAGATTTCCTTTGCCCCTCCTAAGAGTGTAGCCGTAAGGTTAATCTTAGCAAATAATTCTAAGGTTTCCATTCTATAATATGCAGTTATCAAATCTGCACCAACTGTTAATGCACCGTGATTCATTAATAAAACGGCATCATGTTCTCCAAGGTATGGTGCAATTGCATCGGGTACTTCATACGTAGATGGTGTTCCATATGGAGTTACTGGAATTGAGCCCAATGCAATTACAGTCTCAATCATATTATAACTGTCTAAGGATTTTTGTGCGACAGCAAATCCAGTCGCTACTGGTGGATGCGCATGTACAACCGCTCCAACATCTTCTCTTTCAGTATAGCAACGTAGATGCATCTTAATCTCTGATGAAGCACGATACCCTTCTAATCCTTCTATTACATTGCCCTCTTTATCAATCTTAACAATCTTTTCAGGTGTAATAAAACTCTTACTAATTCCTGTTGGTGTAGCTAAAAATGTATTATCATCTAATTTTACTGTTACATTACCATCGTTTGCTGCCACCCAACCTAATTGCCACATCTTGTGACATACATCACACATTTGTTCCTTAATCTGTTGTTCCATTTGCTGTTGATTTGCCATTATGTTATCCAATCCTCTCTTCTGCTGTAGCTATTCTAGGATAATTAATAAAACTAGTGATTCTTCATAATTAATCTTTTTCACTAACTTGTTATTAATTTTTACATTCACATTATATAATCATTCTATATTGTCGTCTATCCATGGCAGTCATATTGAACAATTCTCACAAATCTGCTATAATAACTAATCATATTTAATCATTTTTAATCACGAGGTGTATACTATGTTATCATATGAAAGACAAAATCAAATTCTCGATCTATTAAATGAAAATCAAAGTGTAACCGTAGCTTATCTTTGTAAGAAATTATTTGCAAGTGGAGCAACAATACGAAGGGATTTAGCTGAGATGGAAAGTAAAGGATTGCTCACACGAATCCGTGGTGGGGCTGCTATTATGAAAGGGATTACTCAAGATGATTCTTTGTTGGTACGATCTCAGAAAAATCTAGATAAGAAAAAGATTCTCGCACAGCTTGCACTTACATATATTAAAGACTTCGATACCATATTCTTTGACTCAAGCTCAACGATTACTGTATTAGCCAAGCAGCTTACTCTTTATCAAAAACTTACTGTTGTTACTAATGGACTAGCTACTATCAATGTACTTAATGAATACAAACATATCAATTTAATTGTAAGTGGAGGCCGAATTCATAATCATTCATCTATCGTAGGACAACCTGCTATTGATACTTTCTCAAATTATCGTGCCGATAAACTTTTCTTTTCTTGTTGTGGCGCTTCTATTACTGGTGGTATTACTGAGGCTAACGAAGATAACGCCATGGTTAAAAGGCAGATGTTCAAGAGTTCTAAACAACATATTCTCCTATGTGACAGTACTAAACTTGGCCAAGAACTCTTCTGTAAAACCTGTGATTTAACAGACCTAGATGTTCTAATTACTGATACGAAACCAAGTGATCTTATACTTAAATCACTTCCTTCTACACTTAATGTAGTCTATCCAAATTAATTACGTTCTTCATATCAATGTTAAAGTGAAGGATAGTATACATGAAAGTCTTTATTAAATACGTATTGAGACTGAACAAGGGTTGATAAAACGGTTTGTGATTATACGGATTACATAACAAAAAGACAATCTTCACGGTTTTTATGTGGATTCACGGATATTATATATCCGTGCTCCACACGAAAAATCCTTGAAAGATTGTCTTTTTCTATTCTATTTCATTATTATTTATAACTCAAACTTCGCACATAAAAGACTTCATTTAGAGTAGGTAATTGCTATATTCTTAAGAAAAACTATCTTTATAATGCTTTAATGTCTTCAATTAATTTCTCAACATTCTCTTTCTTCGTAGCCCAACTCGTACAAAAACGTACTGCACTCTTGTTCTCATCAACCTTACACCATAAGCTATAAGAATAATTCTTTGCTAATACTTCTAATTGGTCATTCGGAATGATTGGAAACTGTTGATTTGTAGTAGAATCATACAAAAATTCATATCCTTTATCTTGGAATGCTTTACGGATCATCAATGCTAAATCTACCGCATGCTTGGATATATCAAAGTATAAGTTATCCTCGAATAATGTTCCAAATTGAATACCAAGAAGTCTTCCTTTTGCTAATAAACCACCTTTTTGTTTGATACTATATCGGAAGTCTTTCTTTAGATAGTTATTCTTAATAACTATCGCTTCTCCGAATAATGCTCCTACTTTCGTACCACCTATATAGAATACATCACACAAATCAGTGATATCCTTAAGAGTAACATTATTCTTTGGTGAAGTTAATCCATAACCAAGTCTTGCACCATCTAAGAATAGAGATAAATTATGCTCCTCACATACCTCTTTGATTGCATAGAGTTCTTCCCTTGAGTAGATTGTTCCATTTTCTGTTGGGAAAGAGAGATACACCATTGCTGGTTGAACAAAATGCTCTCTTGAATCGTCTTCTTTGTGATTGATACACACCTTAGCTATTTGCTTCGCACTAATCTTACCATCTGTGCTTGATACTGTTAATACTTTATGACCTGTTGCTTCTATTGCTCCAGTTTCATGCCCACTAATATGGCCACTCTCTGCTGCAATTACTCCCTGATATGGACGTAGCATACTAGATATGACAGTTAAATTTGTTTGGGTTCCGCCTACTAAAAAATGTACATCAATATCATCATGTTCGCATTTTGCTTTGATATATTCTCTTGCTTTCTCACAATAAGAATCCACGCCATATCCTGGTGTTTGATCCTCATTGGTATCTATAAGTCGTTGCATAATTAAAGGATGTGCACCCTCTGCATAATCGCATTCAAATCGTATCATTCGTCTGTCTCCTTCTAATGTGTTCTAATAATATCATACTCTTTTTCACATCAGCAAACAATATAAATTTTGCAAAATAAAACAGGTATCCTTTCAGATAATTAAATCAAAGGATACCTGTTTCTTTTCTTATTTATTTTTTAAATTCAATTGTATTCAATATCATATCATAAACACTTTGAAGGCTTGCAACCTCTGTAGTCGGATCATAATTATTCAATGTAATTTCATACCAATGATCATTCGCCAACACGTCATACGAATATGTTGTATACATTCTGTTACCTTGATATTTAACTTCCAGTTTTGTTAAAAAACCTTTCCCAAGCTTAGTTTCTAACACCTCTTGGCTATATTCTCCAATTTCTGCTTCCGCTCCCAATAATCCCTTTAATTGTTTATCTTGACTCTCTTTAGATAAATTCTCTTTAATTAAATCCGCCCACATATCGTATGATACATTTAAACCTTCATAATTTTGAACATCTAATATAGCAATATTAGAAAGTTCCTTACTATTCTTGCTGGAAACTAAACATATTTCAATACCTTGTGCATTTGTTTCTTCAGTAGTAATATTATTTGGAATTTTAAATGTTAGCGTCTTATATGTACATGTTTTATTATCTGCTTTCTTATCAGTTACCGTAACTTTACAAGTATATTTTTTACCACTTGATTTTGCTGTAATAGTAGCTGTGCCTGCTGCTTTAGCAGTAACTTTACCACTCTTACTAACTGTTGCAACTGATTTCTTACTAGTCGACCAGGTAATCTTTTTCTTAGCTCCAGTTAATTTTAACTGTTTCGTCTGTCCTACCTTTAATGATACTTTTGTTTTAGATAATTTCACTGTAGCCGCACTTGCAACTGATGTAGTATTCATTGAAGGTAATGCAGCCGGTGCCGACACACCTAAAGCAAATGCTAACGCTATCGCCATAACCTTTGTTCTTAATTTTCTCATGTAATCTCCTCACTTTCTTAATTATACAACTGATTTTTTGTACGTTTCACCATGTACCTCTTCATTATACAACTTAATTTTACACTTTACCATTTTAATTTGATTAATATTAGATTAGGTATTTCATGAGAATTCTAATTCAATATTGCCATTCATATTACTATATAGTAATATACTATTTAGTGCACTCTTAACTTATACGAATGAAACAAAATCTTGAAGATGAGGATGGGATTTATGAACACAAATAGTGAAAACAAATTAGGGACTGAAAAGATTGGTAAATTAGTTTTCAGTCTTGCTTTACCTTCTGTCATTGCACAGATGGTTAATGTACTTTATAACATTGTTGATCGAATGTATATCGGTCATATTCCTGAAATAGGATCAACAGCACTTACTGGACTTGGAGTATGTTTTCCAATTCTTATGCTTATATCAGCATTCAGTGCTTTCGTTGGATCTGGTGGAGCTCCACTAGCTGCCATTCAATTAGGAAAAGGGAATAAAAATGAAGCGGAGAAGATTCTTGGTAATGGTGTAACTATGTTACTTGCTTTCTCCATTATATTAACCTTTGGATTTATGTTATTTAAAGAGCCTTTATTATATGCCTTTGGTGCAAGTGAAAATACATACACTTATGCTAATCAATATCTATCAATTTATCTTTTGGGTACTGTTTTCGTACAAGCTGCCATTGGTTTAAATACATTTATCACATGCCAAGGGCAAGCAAAAATAGCCATGCTTTCTGTTTTAATTGGCGCAATTATTAATATCGTACTTGATCCAATTTTAATCTTTACTTTTGATCTTGGTGTAACAGGTGCTGCTCTAGCCACTATAATCTCTCAGGGTTGTAGTGCCTTATGGGTTGTAGGATTCTTGCTTTCCAAACGATCAAGTTTACGAATTAAACTATCTTATCTAAAACCAAACTGGAAGATAATTGGAAGTATTGCTGCACTTGGTGTTTCTCCTTTCATTATGCAAGCAACTGAAAGCTTAATTAATATTGTATTTAACAGTGGATTACAACGTTATGGTGGGGACATCTATGTTGGTTCCATGACAATCTTACAAAGTGTTATGCAATTATTCGTTCTTCCAACACAAGGCATCACTATGGGAACACAACCGATTATCAGTTATAACTATGGTGCGAAAAACCATCAACGTGTTAAAGATACTTTCAAGTACACACTTATTGTTACCGTTACTATAACTACTATAGCTACAATTGCTGTTGTTCTATTCCCACAAATATTTGCTAGTATGTTTACTAGTGATCAAGAATTAAAAGCGTTAGTTATTAAAGTACTTCCTATATTCATGGCTGGTATCTGGATTTTTGGTGTTCAGATGGCTTGTCAATCCGCATTCATGGGAATGGGGCAAGCAAAGATTTCGCTTTTCTTAGCATTACTTCGTAAAGTAATCTTACTGATCCCACTTGCTTTGATTTTACCTAGATTTGCTGGAGTTATGGGAATCTACTATGCAGAACCAATTGCTGATATCTTAGCTGCTATCACAACTGGTATATTGTTTGCTTTTAACTTTAAGAAAATATTAGCCAAAGCATAATATACTTTCTATTATTCGAACACTGAATATACGTTTTTATGTTTAGATTCCGCTAAGAAATTATACAAAATATTCCATTCGTCTAAGTAACTTGATACTATGTAATTACAGATATTATAAGCGCAACCTTAGTAATTTTGCTTATATCAGCTGGGTTGTAATTACATAAATCAGGAGGGATCAATATGAATATTGTTTTAATCCTATTGGCAATCATCGGTGGAGCAGTTGGTATCTTATCAACATTGTATTGCACCATTAGTATGATCGTAGTAATTATATGGAAGATATATCGTAAAGCAAAATATCAAATCTCTATGTTTGATTAAGCAGTGACGTCATTATGTAATAGATAAGTGTATAAGAACGAAAATAAGAGCCAGCCTTTTATTTTCGTTCTTTTCATGCGTTTTAAATTTTTATAATTAATTTGACAAAGGACAATTATATATTATGAAGAAAACAAATGATTTAGGAAAAGACTCTATTTTTCCACTTGTATGTAAACTTGCAATACCAACTATGATTGCTCAACTTGTTAATGTTCTCTATAGTATCGTTGACCGCATGTTCATTGGTAATATACCTGTTATTGGTGACCTTGCCTTAGCTGGCGCCGGAGTATGTGGACCAATTGTAACGCTACTCTCCTCTTTTGGTACCTTAGTTGGATTAGGTGGTTCGATTTTAATGTCGATGAAACTAGGTGAGAAAAAGGAAAAGGAAGCACAGAGTATTATTAATAATAGTTTCCTTACGTTAATAATTTTATCTCTTTCTCTTACTATTGGTTTCCTATTATCGAAAGATGCCTTGTTAGTACGTTTTGGTGCAAGTCCGTCCACTTTCCAATATGCAGATACCTATCTCACGATCTATACATTTGGGACATTCTTTGCCTTACTTGGAATTGGAATGAATTACTTTATTACTTGTCAAGGGTTCTCATTAATTAGTATGGCAACCGTTATTACAGGTGCAATTAGCAATGTTATATTAGATGCCATCTTTATCTTTGTATTTGATCTAGGTATTGCTGGTGCTGCTTTAGCGACTGTTCTTTCCCAGGTTTTATCTTGTAGCTTAACATTACTATTCCTCTTTAATACAAAGAAATTTCGATTATTTAAATCTAGACCGCAGATATCAATTGCTTTTGGTAATTACTCCTTCAAACTAGTAAGAAAAATATTAGCAATTGGCTTCTCTCCATTCATCATATTAGCGACAGATAGTCTTATTATTATCGTTATGAACGCTGCCCTACAACATTATGGCGGATCTGCGAATGGTGATCAACTAGTCTCTGCTGCTACAATTATTCAAAGCTACATGTTATTAATTACAGGACCTATGGCTGGAATTACAGGTGGTACACAAGCAATTATTAGCTATAACTATGGAGCTGCTAATACCAATCGTGTCAAACATGCAGAGAAAATTATCTTAGCACTTACTGTATGTTTTTCAACGATTATGTTTCTTATATCAAGGTTCCTGCCACAAGTTTTCGTACACATCTTCACAAGCGATGTTGAATTAATTAAGTTGTCCACTTGGGGAATTCGTGTCTTCACAATTGGAATTATACCTTTAAGTTTTCAATACGTTCTTGTAGATGGACTTACTGCACTTGGCCGTACTAAGACAGCACTTACTTTGTCGGTATTACGTAAAAGTCTATATATGGTGTTTACAATGGTAATACCAATCTTCTTTCAGACTAAAAATGCTTTCTTTGCAGAACCATTATCCGATATTTTGTGTTCTTGCATAACCACCATTGTTTTCTTAATGGTATTTTCAAAGCATCTTCATATGAGGGAAAGTGCATTCTCTTGTAACGATTCTCTCCTCACACCATAAACTAATATAGGATATACTATGATGTAAGGAGATAATTAATGGACAGACGTAACGACAATTGTAATTTTGATTACATGACGGACAGTTTCGGTAGACCCATTCCTAATGAAAACAACTCTCTCACTGTCGGAAGCAATGGACCTGGACTTATTGAAGATATTGTACTTATAGATAAGATGGCTCATTTCGACAGAGAAAGAATCCCAGAACGTGTTGTTCATGCAAAAGGAGCTGGAGCTTTTGGAGTTTTTCAAACATATCGTTGTATGAGTGATTATACAATGGCTGATTTTCTTCAAACACCAAACTTAAAAACAAAAGTATTTGTACGTTTCTCAACAGTTATCGGCTCAAAAGGTTCTGCTGATACAGCAAGAGATCCACGTGGATTCGCAGTAAAATTCTATACCAATCAAGGCATCTATGATATTGTAGGTAACGACCTGCCTGTATTCTTTATCCGTGATGCAATTCGTTTTCCAGATGTTATTCATTCACTTAAACCATCACCAGACACTAATATTCGTGACCCACAACGTTTCTGGGATTTTGTTTCGCTCATGCCTGAAGCTACACATATGATTACGTGGGTATATTCTGACCGTGGAACTATAAAAGATTATCGCCATGTTGATGGATTTGGCGTAAATACGTACATCTGGGTTAACCGTCGCGGAAAACGTTTCTTAATAAAATATCATTGGAAGACACAACAAGGTATTGAGACAATTGATCGTTTTGAAGCTGACGAACTATCTGGTTCAAATCCTGATATTGCAGTTCAGAATCTTCACAACGCCATCGCATGTGGTAATTTCCCACGTTGGGAATTATGTGTACAGATTATGGACCCTGACAAAGTAGAATGTCTTGATTTTGATCCATTAGACGATACGAAAACATGGCCTGAAGATCAATTCCCATTAATCCCTATTGGAATGATGACCTTAAACGAGAACCCAGCTAACTTCTTTGCGCAAGTAGAACAATCTGCATTCTGCCCAGCTAATATTGTTCCAGGTGTTGAATTTTCAGCAGATAAAATGTTACAAGGAAGATCATTTTCTTATCATGATACACAAAGACACCGTCTTGGAGCCAACTTCATGCAGTTACCAATCAATCGTTCCGTCAGTCCAATTGACAATAATCAACGGGATGGTGAGGCTACCTACCACTTTAATCCAGAACCAATTAATTACTCACCAAACAGTCTTAATAATAATAAGCCACTTCCTTATCCTGTTCCAGTTCCACCACCAACTGAAGCATGTGGCTTTGTTGTACGAATTCCAATTGAGAATCCTAGTGACTTCAAACAAGCTGGTGAACGTTATGATTCTTTAACTGATGTAGAGAAAGCACATCTTATTGATAATATCGCTGTAGAACTATACAAGTGCAAAGATGATATTGTAAATCGCGTTCTCAATAGTTTTGTTAAAGCTTCTAAAGATTTCGGATACCGTGTATTAGAAGCAGTAAAAGAATATCGTAAAGGAAATTGCTAATACATCTATAACTGTTTCGGGTGTCAAAGCCAATTTTTAATTTTGGTATCATCAATTTGCCAAATTTATATGTGAGCATGTTATACCAAACGTATTTCAATCGCAACACGCTCTCGCTTGGATGAAGTCGTAGTGGTACATAAGGCTCTATAATACAGAGCCTAAATACCAACGACTTCATACAGTTGCTCATCGAACTACGTTCGGCATAACATTAGTCAAGTTTTAAATGTGCAAATTGATGATGGCAAGTTTTCTGGAGGACTTTGACACCCTGCAATTACCTACTTTAAATGAAGTTTTATGTACAAGGTTTGAGTCTATAAGAATACTTCCATAGTAAAATAGAGCTACGAAAATCTCATCGATTATCATAGCTCTTTCTTTTATAATTTATACTCATATATCTCTTGATTATCACGTGTCATGCAAAGATACTCTTTCGGTTCAAGTCCTGCCAATTCTTCTAAATGTTGTTTTTTGATGTTCAACCACTGTGCTAAATCATGTCTTTCATTAAGACTGGATATCTGATGCATGAAAACAGCATATAATTCTGACCTAATATTCTTTGGTAAAGAAGATGTGCCTTCTTCTATTAGTACAATAGACTCCCCATACTTCATTGAAGTCACTAAGTATTCAGTAATTGTATCCACTGCATTCTCATCCCATGGTGTAATAGCAGGGGAACCCTTACTTAATATACGTCCGATATCTTCCAAAACAATTATATGGTTACTACTATAATCCATTCTCCCCTGTGACTTTCTCATCGCCATGCATCTCCATATATATAACAATGAGAAGAATTTGCGGTCAGCCTCATTGACAAGCTCTTCTAGTTCAATGCTCATATTTTGTTCCATTAAAGCTGTAAGATTCATATTATGCTCTGCATCTAGAAGCATACCTTTTTTTCCTATTGTCCAACCATTTAATGCATCCCTTGTCCTTGATAGACACTTTAATTGTATATCTTTATCCTTAATCTGTTTTTTAATTATCTCTTCTGTTTTAAGTAGTATATCGGAGAAAGTCGGGAACGCATTTACCTCTTTAGTATAGGCGAGCCTTCCATGTCTGTCATTATTATTAGTATCTAGATTCCAACCCAAAGTAACATATGAATCGTAGATAGCACTCTCAATCATATCTATTAACATTGGATCAAATCCATAGCAATGAATGAAAATTGCTAACAGAAGTTCGACATGATTATCAATTAATTCATCTGGGAAAAGTTCAAATGGATTTATCTTTAAAATCTTTCCAGCAGTCATTAATACTGGATATCTCTCTATTCTTTGCGTTCCTTTGAACATCTTACTATATCTTCCGGCATCAAACTCTAGTATTGTAAATGGTCGTTCAAGGTTTAGTAGTATATTCTTAAGCGTCTCTTCCTTACCGCTATGTCGATCCCCTATAATAATAGCACCATGCCTCATCTTTTTACGATCTAGGTTAGGAAAAGCCGACTCATTCACTGATGTAATAGAAAGTTCAACCCTCTTATCTGCTTCTTCTCTACTTACAAGCGATGCAATTGTTGATTTCAATGGCAACGTAACCATATACCTTAATTCCTTACTGGAAATCCAATTACCTCCATATATATAATTGTACTCTGTAAATTGCGAATATGCACTTCTTGCAAGCACCTCTTCATATGGAATTGGTAGGATTGCAGAATTATCACCATAGAAATACTTTGGTATTTGAAAATTAACAACATTATTATATTGATTCATGTCTTTGTAAAGTAACGCTTCCGTTATCGGAACTTTACTAACTGTATTATATTCGCTCATTCCTCTCCAAGCGGCTACTACCTTATTAAGTTTCGATTCACTTCCAGCAAATACAATTGTACTATACACATAAATCCCTCTGTTTTCTCCGTATACCAATCTCGAATTCACAGTATCTATTAGATATCTATTCCATGAAGTGACTGCTTGGTTCGTATATCTCTCTGTCACACTACATATATTGGTACAAGCATCTCTATTACTAACTGCTAATCTATTGTTAGTAGAGCAGGATTTGACTTTTGCCTTTACTCTACTATTTTGTCTATTAAAACTCGTCAATGTGAATTCTTTTTGTCCCTCAGGTAACTCATCCTCTATCCCCTCAACATCACCAAAGATTATATCTCCCTCATCTAGTAACGTTTGTTGTATTCTTAAAACATCGCTATCTTCCTTCAATACATTAAGTGTACGCTCCGAATTATCCAAATACCTTATGATTTTTTCTCCAACATCAACCACATTCTCTTCTGTAATCCTATATTTATTTTTGGGACCTAGTATAGAATTATCGGTTCTCCTATTATATTGCATATTTTGATTATTTCTTTTCATTAAAGGAATACCAAAAGAATTTCTTCTTCTACCATATCTCATACTATTTTGATATCCTTGGCTATCAATCTCTTGTGTAGTTACGACAGGTTTGTTTACCTCTGATGGGGTAACTTTTTTATCATTCAAAACTTCCCTTGATTTTTCCTCCACTTTTTGCTGACTAGCATCTCTACTTATTTGTTTGCTCTTTTGCGTGTGTTTTCCTTTTTGATGTAAGCATAAGTTATCCATTAAATCAATTAATTCGGTATTAGCAACGCCATTTTTAAAGAATAAATCTTCTATTTGTTGTAGAGAACCGCTCCCAAATTTTAACGGATCTGATCCAGTGGAAAAAAACTGAAATAATAATTGTTCAGATGACGTATTCGTTCGTGTAGTAGTAGTTGCTCGGTTTTTATCCACCAAACCAGTTACCTCATTTACATTGCTCTGCTGTCTAAGTTTAGAAAAATCAAGCATTGGAGCAAGGTTATCTAACACAGCTTGTTGATCACATACAATTCTATTTACTTTGTTCTCAGACAATGGCTGTGCTAGAACCATAACAAGAAATGATTCTTGTTCCATTACGCTCACAAAGCGATCCATACCAAGTGTTGTTGAACTAGAACTAATTACACCTGGAACTCCTTCTAATACAGCACATGATTGTTCTCTAAGTAACTCCCCATGCAGTATTTGCTTTTCATCTTTGGTTAGCTCAACAATACTTGATCCAGGATAATTAACTTCAAAATTAGCAAAAAAGATATCCTCACCCTGTTGGATTTCACTTAAAATATCACTCTTGTGCTTATTTGTATTAAGTACTGGTGCCACCCCATAATAATAATGAATCCCGGTACCTGTTCCTTGTATGAGATAGACATATGTTACATTTTGAGAATGCATTGCATCTAATATATTCTCAACCGCATACAAATTATTTGATATCGTATCATATGTCTGATTTGTAACTTCAAAGAGTCTTATATCTCTTATATCAATTCCACAATGGGTATTACATTGTAATTCTTTATTCGAAGCAAGATACATAGAGGACATATTCTGCATCTGTTCAAACACATCACAATTATTCATATTAATAAACATGCTCCTTTCCGAAGTCTAATTATACAATTTTTCAACCTACCCACCTTACAAAACATTCCTTTATACTATATGATAGAACTATCAAAAATACGTTTTTTCTTTATAGTCATAGTACAACATTATAGATACATATATTATTACAAAAACAACTATATGGAGATTAAAATGGATTCTCAATCTGGTAAACAAGATATTAATGAAATGATAAACGTGATGTTTCATGATGAATCAGAATACTTCAATGCTACTTATGATATTATTAAGAACGAAGTAATTCCTAGTATAACGCTTGCACTTGATAGTTTAAAACGTGCTGAGCAAGAATATAGGAATGGTCAGCAAACACGAGAGTCGCGAATTGATACGATTATTCAAAATGCCGATAGTGTAACAAGTGTTTATTTCTCTCCTAATTGCCAAGCCATTCAGAAGAAAATTAATAAGTACTATCAATTTGCTAATGAAGAATTTGAACAACTTCTATTATCACTTGAAGCTGCTTCCACAAATGCTCAGAATATGATTACCTTCCAATCAGTATGGAAAAATTATGAGAACCAACTGCAAGATTGTATCTCTCAACCTACTGCTCCCGAGCAACAAGGAGAATCGCAAACTCCATAGTATTACTTATGTAGCTATAGAACCAACCCACTACTTATATGTAATCTAATGGAGGTAGCATATGTATGTTAACAACAAACGTAATCCTACAAACATACAGGCACAAACAAATACCAACCTTACAACAAGTAGCAACTCAGTCTGCCAAGCAGAGTGCTTGAGTCGTGACTCACGTAGTAATCAAGCTGTTGTTTCGTGTACAAAAGCAATCGTAAGCGTACCTCAGGCTTTTGCACAAGCAAAAAGCGGAAGACTTTTTCAAGCTACAACTGAAACAATACCCGTTGTAGGTAATCATAATACTATCTTTCAAATATGCAATCCTTGCTCCTGTAATACAACTGTATACTTAGCCTCGGTAATATGCGCTAACCATTCACCTTCGCCTATTAGCTTTAAAACCTTCTTCTTTGCATCAGTTAATCCAGAGCTATTAAAAACCATACCAGCTGGTAACACAAATATGTATGTTGACTGTTCTTGTAAGCCCAAAGCATGTTTCCAATGTGGTACACGCATGGAGATTTGTAACGGTTTATTAGTTTCAACCGTAGTTGTCAATGGATACGATACTTTTACGACCTCAATTGACGGCACCATAATACTTTCACCTGGAAGTTCTGTTATCTATGAAGTATGTTCGGTGAATTGTTCACAGACTGCACTTACAAGTGTTTCTCTAAGCTGGTGGGAAGTACCCACTTGTGAAGAATTGATTCGATGTTGTCTATAATAACTACACCTATTGTTTACAACTATAAAGATATGAAATGGTGATTACATTCCGTTTCATATCTTTTTCTCTTCTTCTAATTATATTTTTAAATTTTTTATCACATATTGTCATAATAAAAATATAATATAATGAACAGCTTATTCCCTCAGGAAGTCGTGCCTGCTATGAAAGGAAATAGGATAGGAGGCTAAAAGTTTGAAACAGGATTATGATTTTATCGGAAAAGAAGTCTATGTGACTAAAAAATTCACTTTTAGTGCAGCTCATCAATTATGTTGTTCTAATAGACACAAAGATCAATTGCATGGGCATAACTATACTGTTAATGTTACTGTTAAAGGTAATTTGAATAAAGATGGTTTTCTTATTGATTTTGAAAAATTTGAGTCACTTCTCTACACTCATGTATTCTTTAAGCTCGATCATAGTGTTTTGAATGACCACCTAAAACCATTGAATCCAACTGTTGAAGTACTAACTCTTTACCTCTATAACGAGATTGAAACTTGTCTTCGTTTATGTGAATGTACAGAAAATCTAAGAATTTCTGATATAACGGTTTTTGAAACGGATTCCTTTAGTGCAACAGTAAAAGTAAAATAGCGCGGAAGAATCTACCATGGTTTTCTCTCCTTATATATGCTATACTAATAAAAATAGAATCTTACTGAAATTTATATAGCTTTAAGGAGAATTATAAAGAAAATGGAAAATACAAAGGTAATTTGCAGATGTAAAAACGTATTTTTTGAAGATATAGAAACTGCTATAAAAGAAGGAGCTTCTACTTTTGAAGAAGTTCAAGAAAAAACTAAAATTGCCACTGGTTGTGGTCGTTGTCTTAAACAAGCACAAGAAGTCACTGATTTCTTGTTAACTAAGAATAAATAGCTGGTTCGACTGCAATAAGCTAAATTATATAAGGCAAAACAAAAAGGTACATGATTAAATCTCACCTTTTTGTTTTGCCTTTATTTTTGATAAGCCCCAATATCAGACACCTTCTAATTAATTTCAAATCAACTCTTGTTCACGAAATAAACTAGAAACCGCTTCTTCGTACTCAATAGCCTTTTGTGCTTTACGAATCTTTTTCATGTATTTCTCATGATTCGTAAACATCTTGCTCATATAGAACCAAAATTCTTTCATCTTGAATAATGCATTCTTATCACCAGACATAATTTCTTGGTATCCATGGTATACTTCGTCATGGAATTCCTTCCAAACTTTCTTATCCTTCTTGGATTCTCCCATGATCTCTAAGATTAACTCTGGATTTGCAATTAATCCTCGCCCTAGCATTATTCGTTTTATAGTAGGGAAACGTTCTGTAATAGCAAGATAATCATTAACAGTGTAGATATCTCCGTTATAACATAATGTATTCTTACTTAACTTAACCGCCTCTTCGAAAACATCAAGATTTGGTTTATTGTTATACATATCCTTCTGGATTCTCGGATGTATGATTAATTCCTCCATCTCATACTTATTATAGATCTCAAGTAATTTATGGAACTCTTCTGGATCTTCTTTACCGATTCGAGTCTTTATTGAAATCTTTGTATCACTATCCGTGAATATTCTTTCTAAGAATTCATCTAACTCCTGTGGATATGCAAGGAATCCTGATCCCTTTTTCTTAGAAACAACTGTTCCTGAAGGACAACCTAGATTCAAGTTAATCTCATCATAACCTAGTGATTTCATCTTCTTAGAAGCAAGGATGAAATCCTCTGCATTACAAGTAAGAATCTGTGGCACCAAATCAATTCCTATATTGTTCTCCGGTATGATATCTGTTATTTCTCTTGTCTTATAATTTCCTGATTGATTAGCACATACAAAGGGTGCGAAATAACGATCTATTTTTCCAAAATATTTTGCATAAGCATTACGGTATATATGTCTAGTCACACCCTCCATTGGTGCAAAATAAAATCTCATAATATTAATTCTCCTCTGTCTAAAGTCGCTTATATCTACATGACTTATATCTTTAGTATTATACAATAAATTATGAAAATCTTCTATATGATATTCTATTTCTTAATCGAACTATTTGCCTGATCTTTTATTCAGGACATCAAAGATTACTGCACCTAATAATACTAGACCTTTAACTACTCTTTGATAGTTAGCATCTACGCCCATAATGGACATACCTAAGTTAATAACCCCCATTAAAACTGCACCTACGATTACGCCAGGAACCGTACCTATACCACCATATGCAGAAGCTCCACCGATAAAACATGCTCCAATCGCGTCCATCTCATAATTCTGTCCATATGTTGGTTGTGCAGATGTCATACGTGCTATTGTTAACATTCCAGCAAGCGCTGCTAATAAGCCCATGTTACAGTATGCCAGAAAGTAAACCTTATCTGTATTAATTCCTGATAATTTGGTTGCTTTCTCGTTACCACCTACCGCATAGAAGTACCGCCCGGTTGTTGTCTTTGATGTTATATATCCATAAATTAAGACTACAATCACTACCCAAATTAATGCAGTTGGAATACCACGATACATAGAAATCTTATATGTAAATGCTAAAACAGCTACACAGATCACAATAGTCTTCACTAGCATCGCCTTCAAACTATCAGTTGCGTAACCCTTACGAATTCGGTTTCTTCTACCTACTACTTGAATCGCAATATATATGATACAGGTAATTATTCCAATCAGCATAGAAGTAAGATTAAATCCCTCAATACCGAAGATATCCGTGATATAACAATTAGCTCCACCACCGAAGATCTTTACGAAGCCTTCTGAGGTAATAGACTCCGTTTGACCGTTTAAAACTACATTGGATAATCCTCTGAATATGAGCATACCCGCTAATGTTACGATGAAGGGCGGCACCCGTACAAATGCTATCCAAAACCCTTGCCATGCACCAATGAGTGTGCCGATTACTAACATAATCAATATAGCTAACACGGGATTCATCCCCATGCTTTCCATCAGTTTTGCACCAACTGCTCCTACAAAACAAACAACGGAACCAACGGATAAATCTATATTGCCACCTGTTAAGATACAAAGTAACATACCTGTTGCTAAAACAAATACATATGCATTCTGTGCAATTAAGTTACTTACATTCTGAGGAAGTAGTAACTTACCTCCTGTTTGCCAGGTGAAAAACAAAGCAACTAACAACAACGCAATAACCATTGTATATTTCTTCATGCCTTCATTTAATTTTGCCTTATCCATCTTCCTATCTCCTCTCTTATGATAACCTTCATAATCAATTACTTTCCTTAAGTATGCATGACATAATCTCTTCCTGGGAGGTCTTATCTGCTTCCAATAAACCTACAATTCGACCTTCATTCATAACATAAATCCTGTCACACATTCCCAATACTTCTGGAAGTTCGGAAGAAATCATAATAACTGATTTTCCCTCAGCCACTAATTGATTCATTATGGAATATATCTCATATTTTGCACCTACATCAATTCCTCTTGTTGGCTCATCAAGTATCAAGATATCAGGATCTGCAAACATCCATTTAGCTAATAATACTTTCTGTTGGTTACCACCGCTTAAGTTACCTACATTTTGATCCACTGAACTACATTTGGTACGTAATTTATCCTTGTAGTCATTGGCTACACGATATTCTTTATCTTTATCAATTACCGTATGCTTACTGATTTCAGCCATATTAGCCATTGTGGTATTAATCTTAATTGAATTACTAAGTATAAGACCATTTCCTTTACGGTCTTCTGTTACATATGCTAATTTGTGGCGAATCGCATCTTTTACTGTCTTAAGATGCACTTCTTTTCCTCTAATCTTAATACTACCTGAGATATTCGTCCCATAACTTCTTCCAAACACACTCATAACTAATTCTGTTCTACCTGCACCCATAAGACCTGAGATTCCTACGATTTCTCCCTCACGTACATACATACTAACGTTATCCACGATTTTACGTTCTGTATAAAGTGGGTGATACACGCTCCAGTCTTTAATCTCCATGGAGATATCTCCAATCTTTTTCTTCTCTCTCTTTGGGAATCTATCTGTTAATTCTCTTCCTACCATACCTTTAATAATTCTCGATTCTGATACCTTGTCTTTGGTTTTATCTAATGTCTCTATTGTCGAACCATCGCGAATAACCGTGATACGATCCGCAACATATGAAATCTCATTTAATTTATGTGATATGATAATTGAAGATAGGCCTTCCTTCTTAAATTGTAATAATAAATCTAACAACGCTTTGGAGTCAGATTCATTCAGTGATGCCGTTGGTTCATCTAGTATGAGCAGTTTCGCATTCTTTGCTAATGCTTTCGCTATTTCTACCAATTGCTGTTTTCCAATACCTAAATCCTTAATTAGTGTTTTTGAAGATTCCTTTAAACCTACAATTTTTAGATATTCATCCGCCTTACCATATGTATCACTCCAACTAATATTGTATGTATGACCTCTTTCATTACCAAGAAACATGTTTTCACCAATTGTCATATATGGTATCAATGCAAGTTCTTGATGTATAATAACAATTCCTTTGTTTTCACTATCTTTAATCTGTTGAAACTTACATAGCTCTCCTTCATAGAGAACGTCACCTTCATATGTACCATATGGATAGATTCCACTTAGCACATTCATTAGTGTTGATTTTCCAGCTCCGTTCTCTCCTACTAATGCATGTATTTCACCTTTTTTAACTTGCAAATTCACATGATCAAGAACTTTCACTCCAGGAAATGTTTTCGTTATATTCTTCATCTCCAAAATTATCTCTGCCAATTAAATCCCTCCATTTTCCTTGCCTTACAATATAAAGCCGTCTATAGTGCCCTCAAGATACTTAACCATGAAAGGGACTGACAAATCTGCCAGCCCTTCCACGACTTGAATAAACAACTCAAACTTCGCACATAAAACTTCATTTAGAGTAGGTAATTGCTATACTCATAAGAAAAACTATCTGAACACGTCAGCACTTGATTGAGCAACGCGAAATCTTAGTACTGCTACGTGTGAAGCTAAGCGAGAGCGGGTTTTTCGTTGAATATAGCAGTTAACTACTCCCAGGAAGCTTCAAGTGCGAAGTTTGATTAAACAATCTATTTCAATGCATCTTCTGTGTAATAACCAGAATCTATTAATAATTCTTTATAGTTGCTTGCATCAGCGAATACTGGCTCACAAAGATAGGAAGGAATGATTCCTGTTCCATTATCATAGCTCTGCGTATCATTGATTGGCGCTTTTCCACCTTTCATGATTGCGTCTACCATGGCTACTACCTGAGTAGCTAATGTACGAGTATCTTTAAAAATAGACATTGATTGTTTTCCAGCGATCATATTCTTAACGTTAGCAACATCACAATCTTGACCCGTAATAACTGGGTAGTCTCCAGTATAGTTAGCTACTAAAGCATTCTCAACACCAAGAGCAGTTGAGTCATTAGAACAAAGAACAACATCTAATTTAGCACCACCTGAATAGTAAGATGATAAGATGTTTTCCATTCTTGATTGTGCTGCATCTGTTGCCCAGTTTGCTGTCGCAACTGTAGCAAAATCGATTTGTCCAGAAGGAACTACGATTTTTCCAGAGTCAATGTATGGTTGTAATACATCGATTGCACCACTGTAGAAGAATTTTGCATTGTTATCCCCTGGATCACCCGTGAAGACTTCCATGTTGAATGGACCTGCTGCATTATCTAAATCTAATGCTTCTTTTATGTATTCACCTTGTTTCGTTCCTACCATATAGTTATCAAATGTTGCGTAATATGTTACTGCATCAGAATTCATTATCAATCTGTCATATGCGATAACTGGGATATTCGCTTCTTTGGCTTGTGCAAGAACTGTTCCTAGTGAATCTCCATCAATGGAAGCTATAACAAGTAGTTCACAACCGTTAGAGATCATGTTCTCTACTTGAGAAACTTGGGTTTGGATATCATTTGATGCGTACTGAAGATCTACTTTGTAACCAGCTTCTTTTAATTCTGCTTCCATGTTAGTGCCATCTTGGTTCCATCTTTGTAAATCTTTTGTAGGCATAGCAACACCAACTAGACCACCATCGCTACTTTCTGAGCTAGTTGTTTCCTTCGTGTCATCTGTTGATTTCTTAGAATCTTTCTTGCTACAACCTGAGAATACGGCTGCAACCATTACAACTGTGAGTAAAATACTTAGCAATTTCCTTTTCATGTGTTATCCTCCCTTTCTTATTGAGCAAAATTAACAATACATAAGTACAAGTCAATCACCCTCGAATCCTATGTAGTCAATTGCAAAATCCTTCTTCATATCAGCAACATATCTATGTTATAAGCTGTCATTACAAAGAGTTTCGCAATTTCCTTAAATTAACTATATCATGAAAGGAATAGTATAAGATTGCCTCCTTCTTCATATTTTAGTGCTATCACAGTCCTATAAGAAAGAGGTGCTAGCACATATCTTTCCTATGCACTAGCACCTTATAAAATATACTATTCTATTTTCTTACACAGGCTAATATACTAAGAATATCCCTATTCACTGGGTACATTCAGATAGACATCTTCTTTCAAGTGATATCCACTATCGATGATTACTTCATCTATATTCTCCTTCGTTACTGCTATTGGTTCAAGGAAAACATATGAAATTCTCTCATCTCCATCCTTCATAGTCTTCAAGTCGTCAATTGGTACATTCGTAGCCAACTTTATAGCATACTCTGCTGCTGCTTGTGCTAATTTCTCAACTGGTTTATAAACGGTCATTACCTGAGTACCTTCTACGATTCTTTGACAGGCCTCCAAGTCAGCGTCTTGTCCAACGACATATATTTTACCTGCTAGACGTTTTTCAGCTAATGCTCTTACAACTTGTGTAGCAACACTATCATTTCCACACATAATCCCATCAGCCTGTTCAATTAAGTCCATATTAGCATAGACATAATCTCCCCCAAGCTCCGCTTTCCAACCATCACAATTGGTTACATCGAGAATCTCCACTTCCTCTTTGTCCATAACCCCACGAAAACCTGTATCTACATAAAATACATTGTTATCTGTTGTAGGACCACAAATCATAATCACTTTCTTTTTCTCTAATCCCTCACCTACAAGGGATTTCGCCATCATGGCACCAACCATCTCATTATCAAAGGATATAAATAGATCCACATCTGATTCATTAATCATACGATCATATGCTATAACTTTAATTCCCGCATTCTTTGCTTTCTTCACAACACTACGGAGTTCATTAGAATCGATACAGATGATAACAATAACGTCCATTTTCTTACGTATAAAGTACTCAATCTGTGCTACCTGTTCCTTTGCATCTCCATTTGCATTCTGTACATTAACCTCTGCACCTAGTTCCTTTGCTGTCGATACGAAAACATCTCGGTCTCGTTGCCACCTCTCAATTACGAAGGAGTCAAAACTCATGCCAATCTGAATTTTAGATTCTTTCTCTTCTGCTAATGTTGCATCCTCGCTTTCCACTTTATTGCAGCCTGACATACATAATAAGTAAAGTACACATAACACGACTACAAATCGCTTCATCCCTATATTCTCCCCTCCTTAAACTCCGTAGGTGTTACCCCTACATTCTTCTTAAATGCTCTACTAAAATAATTGGGATCTGAATAACCAATCATACAACAGATTTCTTTCATGCTATATTCAGAATCCGTCAGTAATTCTTTTGCCTTCTCTATACGTATATTCGTTACATACTCAATAAAATTCTCGCCTGTCTCATCTTTGAAGATCTTACTAAAATAATATGGACTAATATCTACCTCTCTAGATACATCATCTAGAGAGATATCTTTCGTATAATGCGTATCTATGTATCGTTTTGCCTGACTTACTACTCCAACAGATTGTTCTTCTATCTTCACAACAATCCTTCTACATGCATCGGATAGTTTATCTACAAACCAAGTTCTTAACTCTTCTAATGAGTCCAATTTAAGTAGAGTAGGCAGATACTCTTCTCTTGATAAGAAATGATATGTCATACCGCCACTAAGATAAGCTAATCTTTCTGCCCATAGTATCAACTCTAAAACCTTCAACCTTATATCTGTGATATGAACAGCGAAATTCTCCTCCATCCAGTTGAAGAAGCTGTTTGCTGTAGCGATGGTTCCATTTAGATCCCCTTTCTCTACTCGTTCAAACATTCTTTTCTCGATATCAACAGGATAGTTATCTGCATATGTACATTTGAACGGCAAATCCTCTACATGCGCGACTGCATTCGTAGTATCAATCAACGATGTAAGTGCCTCATTATAAGAGGTCATCGCTTCATGAATATGTCGAATGGAGCCAATTCCTAAACGAAATGCAACATTTGTGCGCTTCTTAAGCTTTCTAACTAATTCTCTAGATTTCTCTATAATTTCAATTCTTTCATTATAGTCTAGCTTCTCTTTACTTTCTGGTAGATACATGGCAATCTTGTTCGCCATAACAGATCCCATTATGATATCAGGAAAGTACTCCCTTACCGTTTCTCTGACATCACGATAGCTATTTTGAATACGAACACTTGCACCAACTGCATTGGTCATATGGTTTCCTTCTTGCCGCTCTCCACAAACTAACACTGCCATGAATCCATATTCAAGTTCAATACCAAGCAACTGTTTGAAGTTCATGATATCCTCTTCAAAATATTCTTGGAATAGCATTGTATAAAGGAAGCCATTTTCAATAATCGGTACTACAGTCTCCAGCTTTTCCTTGATTATTAATTCGTTGCTTCTCTTTTCGCGTTCTTCCTCAATTAAGCCCATTGCTTTTCTAAGTACCTGAATAAGTTTACTACGTTCTATGGGTTTATTCAGATATTCGAGTACTCCTAGATTAATTGCTTCTTTGGCATAATCAAATTTATCATAGGCACTGATTACTATGAACATGATATTATGATTGGTCTTCTTAATCTCACGCATCGCCTCAATACCGTTAATGCCTGGCATCTGAATATCCATGATTGCAATTTCAGGTCTGAAATTCTCTGCCAATTCAATTACACTTCTCCCAGTTTTGGCAGATTTAATCAAACAATTTTGTCCGAATTCCTTTTCAATAATAAAACGCAAAGAATCTATTACAATGCCTTCATCGTCTGCTAACATAATTCGATACATGATACTCTTCCTCCCGGTGTATTTACTTAGAATAGCGCCATTTTGGTATGTTAATAATTACTTCCGTCCCTTTGTTTTCCCCATCACTAAGGATTTCAAAAGCATCTTCACAATCAAAGAACAACCGTAACCGACTGATAACATTATTAAGACCAACCCCATTGGAATCCGTAGAACCATCTGACTCTATCAACCTACTATTCATAATATTTGAAATCATTTCTTTCGATATTCCAATCCCGTTGTCCTTAATACTGATACTAACATGATTCTCCCTCTCGTATATGGATAAAACAACAAGTCCTTGCCATTCTATATTACGAATCCCATAGTTTATACAATTTTCTACAATCGGTTGTAAAATCATACTTGGTATTAGAATACGTGACAACTGATCTTTCATTGCATCATCGATTCTTTTCTCGTAATGAATGTCTCCAGAGAACCGAACATTTAGTATATAGATATAATTATCTACTAACTCAATCTCTTCTTCTAATGTTACTGTTTCTTTATTCTTCTTCACATTATATCGAAAAAAATCAGCTACATTCTGAATGTATTCATATGTACGATCAGCCTCCTCCATCATGGCTAACTGTGCACCTGCATTTAGCGTGTTAAAAAGAAAGTGTGGATTAATCTGTGCTTGCAGATATCTAAGTTGTGCATCCTTAAGATGAGTCTCCATCATAAGCTCTCTTTCCTTCATCTGGCGTTCTTTTTCCATACTATCTTTAATTTGGTTGATATATTCATTCAAAGATACTACCATCTTATTGAATGCCTTACCTACCACTGCAATCTCATCATGAGTCCTTACATCAACTAATTGAACTTCCAAATTTCCCTTTGCAACTTGATTTGCTGTCTCTGCTAATATACGTATTGGTTTCGTAATACTCTTAGTTATTATTGTAATGATAATTATGTTACAGAGCGCTATTACTAGCAATATGGTAAGGCTAACATATTCGGTATATCGTAAGGATAAGGACAATGTTTTATAGCTTCCTGTATTCTCTATGAATTGCTCATTATTCAAGCTATATAGATAGGTGCCGATATATTCATATAACTCCGTTGCTTTCTCATAACGGATCTTGTACTTCTCTACATTTCGACCTCTCTTTGCTTCAATCGTCTGATTCGTCATCTCTAGATAACTATCTGAAATATTACGGATATTCTTCTCCATTCGTTGTAAACGATTGTTTGTTGTTATATCATTAAGTTTATTAATTTGATTGGAATATTCTTGTTCCGCACGGTAATATTCTTCCATGGCATCTGAGGTTTTTGTATTCAGATAATCTGTCATATTATCTTGTACTTCACGCAAAGATTCTGCTAGTTCATTTAAACTAACATTACTAAGATAAATCTCATCTAACTGGGTAATCATTTGATTGATGTTATAATACATGTACACATTTACCATTAGAATTATTACTGTTGTTGCTATGAATGCTAATAAAAGTTTTGTCTGCAAGGTAAAGCGTAGGAGTTTATTCTTCACTAGCATCACCTCCTAGATATTCACTTACATTATCTGCATGGATCACTTCCGTATCAACCGAATAATAATTACTAACATGCCCCATCTGATCATATTCAGTAAGCGCTTCTATACAGTATTCACCAAGTGCTTTGGCATCAACCGAAACAGTGGCATAGATAACATTTCTCTCTATTGCTTTAAGAATTGTTTGAGAATCATAATACCCAATAATATTAATTATACCTACTTTATTATAGTCTACAACAGCTTGGTACACGCAAGTGGTATTGAGCTCATTGAGACAGATGATGATATCTGGAAGTTTATCTTCTCCCATGAAGATATCACGTATCGCTTCTTCCGCTGCAAATGCTCCCTGACTATTTAGCGCTTTAGCAGAGATATTAATCTTTTGATCACTTTTATATGTTCCCTCAATCGTCTCTTGAATAGAAGAATATATCATATTCTGACTAGTATCTTCTGCATTGGAATTAATCAAGACCATTACATTAAGTGTGGAATCAATATTATAGTCTTCTTTCTTCTCATATTGTTTTGCTAATTTACGTACTTGTTTTCCGTACTCTCTGCCAAGGTTATAACTACTTATCCCAACATAACTTTGCCGTTCACTTTGTGTGTTATCTTTCATGGCCGTAATAACTGGAATTCCTCTCTCAACTGCTTCATTAATCAAGGCTGTCATCTCTTCTGTTTCATTAGCCTCTAAGATAATACCGTCTACATTAGCCTCAATCGCCATACGCATCAATTGTGTCTCTGAATATGCTTCGCTAAGGTTGGCACCAAACATCTCAAGATAGGCATTATTTTCATTCGCTATCTCGCTTGCTGATTTATACACCGCCTCCCAAAACGATGATTTTCTCTCTGACGGTATCATTACATAATATTTCTCGTAACTTCTATATGTATTGGCTTGGCGGTACGCCACACTTTTGTTGATTTGTATCTTGAAGAATACGATTCCTCCAATTGTACAAACCAACATAAATACTACGCACAACACACCAGCCACTATAAGTCTCTTACTCGTTCCTATCTTCTCGTTCTCTCCCATATGTCAGCCTTCACCACCTAATAATAATTGTTACTTACATTTTACCATTATTTAACACAGTTAATAAAGAAGAAAATTTGAAGATTAGTAGCACAAGATTATGCTATTACACTTAGCCTGCCTTTTTATAACAACATTATAATTATTTAGTTATTAGATGATAAAATAATTCAATGTCTTCTCTTACCTTACGTTCATCTTGATTCGTTCTTCCCATTCTATCGCAGTAGCCAAGCATAGCGACTTCTCTTGCATCTGTCTCTCTTAGTAATCCTTTCCTATTCGCAAATGGAAGGTCTCGAACTACGTATAAGATATGCATATGATAACTTACTAGATTAGAAACTTCTTCGATAAATTCCATATTATCTACACAGTATTCCAAGAACTCTCTAGCAAGTTTCTCTCCAACTTTATCATGGTTATAAGATGTGATTTTCCCTTTCTTAACTCTCGTTGTACTCGGTTTACCGATATCATGCAAAAGAGCTGCCCACATGAATACTCCTGGATTCTTACTTAATCCTTTTATTTTAGCAGCCTTATCCACTACTAATAACGTGTGATTCCATGCATCTCCTTCTGGATGATGCTCTGGTGATTGTTTAGTCCCTTTTAAATCATATAACATCTTAAATGGATATCCAGAAAACCATGGCTCTTGTAATGAACTATTAAGATATATTGAGGGCTTTTCATCCTCTAATAAATGTTTTGTAATCTCTAAGAATAACGGATTTTCATTGTTTGATTGCTGTGGCATCGAGGTTCATTCTCCTTTGTTTGGTTATCCTTAGTATATCTAATATCTATAAATTATAAACAAACTCTGTATTATAGAACCTTATAAATTAAAAGAGGCAGCTCTCTTAATAGAAAACTGCCTTTTAGCATATTGAAAAAATTATACTTATGCATTATGTATTTACCTTCATATTTTCATTATTAAAAGAATAATTTACTATGTAATTCTATACACTATAATAATGAATTGCAATAGAAGGTATATCATGCAACAAAGTGATTTTGATCAATGTCAAGATTTTATTAATAAGAATCTTAATTTTATAAATAGCAAAGAAGATTGCTGTAAGATGGGCTTTGCATTCCAAAAGCTTAATCCTAGCTGTCTTATCCTGTTACAGAATCTAGTAGCAATTGATATAGCTAAATGCCTTCCTCTTAATCAGCAAAATGTTGTTGGTAACTTCTTATTAGGGGTTGGCCAGTCTATACTCGTATTTAGCGCACAACAAACTTATATGGAGTCTGGTCCTGGAAACTGTTATAATCTAAAAAACCTTAATTCTAATAACCCCGACTGTACTTCTGATACAAATAACACTTCAAACAAAACTAATAATAACACTTCAAACAAAACTAATAATAACGCTTCGACTTCCAACTCAAAGTCGACTTTACGGTCCACTTCATTGTCAAATGAAACCACCAATTCAAATTCTTATCAAGAACAAATCGATGATTTAAAAGATGACATTCGGTATTTAAAAAGATGGATTGATGAAGACTAGCTTCATCTAATCCTTTATCTGTAATACATTCCAACGAACTAATAATGTTACGATTAATACAAAAAATCCTGCTATACCTAATAACCAATATAAACTTGATTCAAACATTTCAACTAAACCACCAAACATGATTTGTCCAAGCGGAATACATAACGTAGCAAACGCAGATCCAAACGCAAGTATTTTTCCAAGTTTACTAGCTTCTACTTCTGCGTATAGATAAGCAGCACTTAATACATTAGCTACACCTAATATTCCCATGATAAGCATACCCGCTAGGGCAAAGAATATAGCACTACTTATCGCTGATATGTTTCCTCGTTCAAAAAGCATTACCGAACCTGCCATGATAAACATAGAAACTGACGTTACATATAACAACCTATGGACTCGTTTAATATGAAACACTGAAGGTTTCCATGCGATAATTAGCCCACCAAAGATCATTCCAAGTGCTATACAGCCTTCAGCCATTCCATATATTTCATCCGATAATCCAAATGTGATTTTTATAAGATACGGAGCTACTACACTGAAAACTGGTACTAAGAATAGATTATAAAAACCCGAGAACAATAACATTCGGAAGATAATCTTATTCTCAAAACGTAGATAACGAAAACTCTCTTTCATGTCTTGCTTAAATATTTGAGTAAGGCTCTCCCTTTCAAATGCGCTTTCTAAGCCTGATCTATCTACCTGCTTTTTGTCTACTTCTGGAATATCTAACAGTAACTCAATTCCTGCTGAAAACAGGAAACTTACCATGTTAATCACAACTACTCCCGTAATACCAAATGCTCCATATAACACCCCTGCTAATATTGGTCCAAGAAAATTGCTTAATGAAGCCACTTGTTGAATGATTGCATTGGCACGTACTAGATGCTTCTCATGGACAAGGATAGGAATACAAGTATTAACTACCGGCTGATATATAGTTGAAATAGTTGACAACAATACCATTAGCACAGCAATTATAACTGTCTGATTTCCCCCTTGGCCCTTAAGTACAAGATAACCAATTAATAGAACACCACTGATTATATCTAATATTACCATTAACCTCTTCTTGTTGCCCCTGTCTGCTAATATTCCAGCAACTGGCGCTATTAGTACTACTGGAATCATAGAGATTGCTAATATAGATGCAAAAATCCCTGCTGACCCAGTCAGATCTAATAGATATAATGACAAAGCAAATCGCTGAATGGAGCTTCCAAACAGCGAGATGATTTGTCCAATAACTAATATATTAAAATTCTTATGATATAATTTTTCTGTCATGTCATCTCCTTAACCTTTGGATATGAGTTCAAAAGACTAATATTCTATTTTTGATTCTCAAAATCCTAGTTATTAATATCAAAATCCACACAAATTGGATACTGATTTGTCTCATCTACTTGTAACTTAGCATCTATACCATACAAGGTATGTAGATTCTCTTTCGTTATTACATCAAGTGGTTTCCCCTTGAATACAACATTTCCTTCTTTCACTCCTACGATATAGTCTGCAAACTTAGTTGCGTTGTTTAATTCATGTAATACCATAACAATTGTACGGTTTTGTTCACGATTTAATTTTTGTAATAATAATAAGATCTCTAACTGATGAGCCATATCTAGATAAGTTGTTGGCTCATCTAATACAAGAATCTCTGTCTCTTGGGCAAGTGCCATGGCAATCCAAGCACGTTGTCTTTGTCCACCAGATAAACGATCTACTGGACGATCTGCAAATGCAGCAATTCCCGTAACTTCCATTGCCCAGTTCACTTTATCTATGTCTTCTTGCTTTAAACCGCCAAGAGCACTTTGATATGGGAAACGTCCATAAGAAACCAACTCTTTAACTAATAACCCAGACGGAACACTTGGACTTTGTGGCAATACTGCCATCTTCTTTGCTATATCTTTAGGTGCCTGTTCTTTGATACTGATACCATTTAATTTAATTTCACCCTTACGTGGAGTAAGAATACGTGCAATTGTTTTCAGTAATGTGGATTTTCCGCAACCGTTAGACCCAATAATCATCGTAATCTTTCCCATAGGGATTTCCAAATTCATATTCTTAATTATATATTTTTTCTCATATGCGACATCTAAGTCTTTTACTTCAATTGCTTCCATCATATCCTCCATTATCGAATCAAAGTTCTTTTAATTTGTACTAAATCTAAGCCTTACTCACGTAACATCAGATAGATAAAGTACGGTACTCCAACAATTGCGATCATAATCCCAGCTGGCACCTCAATCGGTGAAAATGCATTTCTAGATAGGGAATCCGCTAGTATTATGATAATACAACTAATCCCTGCCGCTACCGGTATTTGTCTTCGATGTACTGGTCCAACAAGACGTTTTGCAATGTGAGGTCCTAGTAATCCTAAGAATGCTATATTTCCTGCGACAGAAGTTGCTAGGGCAGCTAAAACAATTGCATAGAAGAATAACATTCTTCGTTCCTTCTCGACCTTCACTCCAAGCCCTGTGGCAATCTCATCTCCAAGATCCATAACATCTAATATTTTTGCTTTCCAAATTATTAGGATCAAAAACACTACAACCAATGGTGTTACAAGCCAGAAGAACTTCCAACTGCTTCCCCATAGACTACCGCTTGTCCATGTAAGTACTTGATTGTAATCACCCTTAGACATATTTAGCTGATATAAGGAAATGAACGCGTTAATACCAACATTCACACCAATACCAGTAAGAATTAATCTTGTAGGGGATACTCCCTTCTTGTAACTTAAGAAATATATTAAGAACCCACTAAGTAAGGCACCAATAATTGCAACTATAGGCATAACAAATAGAGCTACATCTCCTATTGTATCGTAATAGCTCGTACTCCCATATGAGATTAACAACACGACAGCAACTGCTGCTCCTGCATTAATTCCTATCATTCCAGGTTCCGCTAATTCATTCCTAGTGACACTTTGTAATACACAACCCGCCGTTGACAGACAAACGCCTACAACAATTGCGACGCAGATTCTCGGCAAACGAATATCCCATATAGTTGTTGTCTGAAGAAGTGAGCCTTGTCCAAAGAAGGTCTTTATTACGTCACCAAACGAAATGGAATAACTTCCCCAGGATGCTGCTAATAGAAAGGTTAATACAAAGAGAATACTTATTACTATAGAAGTAATAAAAACTCGTTTCTTCATTACATACTCTCCTTCCTAATCATCCATATAAAAAGTGGCACACCAACAAGTGATGTGAATAATCCAATTGGAGTCTCGTATGGTTGGTTCACTAGTCTTGCAAGTATATCTGCCCAGATTACAAGAGTAGCACCAAACAAGAACGATACTGGCATAATCATTCTATAATCTTGACCAAGAAGTTTACGGACAATATGAGGAACGATTAACCCGATGAATGCTATATTTCCTGCAATAGCAACACATACTGCGCACATAGGAATTAATAATAACAATGTAATCATACGAATCTTAACGGGATTTTCTCCAAGCCCAATACATACCTCTTCACCAAGATTCACGATATTAATCTTTGGTGCCATTAACAAGGCTATAACCGTAGTAATTCCTCCAACTATAAGTACTAACTTAACACTATCCCAGGTCACTGCACGGAATCCTCCAGAGATCCAAAAAGCTAGATTCTGAGATTTATTCGTTAATAAAGCAATAATGGTAGCCATAGATATGAAGAACGTACTAAGCGCTGTTCCCGCTAGCAATAGTCTTGATAGATTCATGTTCCTAGCATTCTTCATACTGAAAGCCAATACCAACAATCCACTAATCATTGCCCCTATAAATGCAGCCACTGTGTTGCCCAACAATCCATAAATTGTGCTGTTTGCTCCTGCTATAGCGATTGCAAATGTTGCTCCTTGTGTTATTCCCATTAAGGATGGTTCTGCTACTTCATTCCTAGTAACACCTTGCATCATTGCCCCTGTTATACCAAGAATACCGCCTACTAAGGCGGTACAGATTACTCTTGGTATTCTTACATCTCGGACTAATTGCATATCTAATATATCTTCATAGTGAAAGATACTATTCCAAACGGTTTGCAAAGGAATGCTTTTTGCTCCTGCACTTATCGCAACAACTAGCCCGGCTATTGCGATTATACTGCACGCACTAATAAATGCTACTACCTTCTTATTCATTCGTACTTGCTAATAAGTCTTCTACTTCTTCAACGAATGCTAATCTTCCTATTGGGCTATAACCCTGATTAAAGTAAGGACTTGCAGGAAGTTCGATTACATTTCCTTCTTTCACAGCTTCTGTTCCATTCCAGATACTGCTTTCTTTTAATGTAGCTAAATCTTCATCTGTTGCAATTGCAAAGATATAATCTGAATTGATTTCTGCTAATCCTTCATAGGTTACTACTGGTAAACTAACATTCTCTTGTTCTGGCATACCTTCTGGTTTTGCTAATCCCATATCATCATAGAAAATTGTTCCAAGCCCTGCTGAATCAAAGATAAATAAGCTTCCACCACTTGCTAAGAATGATAGGTATGATTTCTCTTCACCATAAGTTTCTTTGATTCTTTTACCAACTTCTTCTGCTTTTGCTAAATATTCATCAATCCATGCTGTTGCTTTATCCTCTTCACCAAATATAGTGGCAACATGCATGAAATCTTCTTTCCAATCCATTTGTTTTAATTCAACCATAACAACTGGTGCAACTTTTGATAATTGATCATACATCTTTTCTTGTACTGTTGATATTACAATTAAGTCTGGTTCTAAACCAATAATCGCTTCAACATCCATCTCTGCTAGCATGCTATAGCCTAGGATTTTTGCATCTCCTAAAACATCTTCAAGGTAAGATGGGAATCTTGTATAGTCATAACCATCACTGTTTGCTGTTCCAATTACATCATATCCTAAAAGTGATAAGATATCACTTGCTCCACTTATATCTACAATTCTTTGTGGGTTAACAGGAATCTCTACTGTACCTTTAACATCAGTAACTGTTCTTGTTTCTTTTGATTCCTCTGTTGTTCCTTCCTCACTACCATTAGTATTAGTGTCTCCATTATTATCTTCTGTAACATTAACTTCATTTTTTGTATTATTGCTTGAGCAACCAACTAGTCCAAACATTAAGACTGCGATGCTTAAAACAACCATCATGTACTTCTTCATAACTTTTTCTCCTTTTTTTATTCGTAACTTTTCTTTGGCTATTCATTAACCGTTTTGGATTGGTTGTAAATAGTCTCCCTTTATGTTACTTTTATCTCCACTAATAATTGCAGTGGAGTTGCTTTGATTTATTAGTTTTGTTATAATAACCAGTGTTCTCTTTTTCTCACCACAGTTATTCATAACTAACTCGTTTTTGAATTATATATTATATTAAATTACAACACAACAATTTCACCTCTATTAATTATTTTGTAATCTTATTTGATTATTTTAAGTTTACTAATTAGAATAATTAACTTACAATTACTTATAATAGTGTAAAAATTAATGCAACTTAATATATCTATAGAACTATGTTCTATACTATTTTTAACGGAGAATATATAATTATGCAAACAATCGTAACATCATCAAGAGAATTCAAAGAAGCCGTACTGACTGAACTACAATTTGTTCCTACAAAACAAAAAAACTGCACCTTATATCAAAATCCAAATAGACCTGAAGATGGTCATCTATTATCTTATGAACGTCCCGGTTACTATGGTTTTGGAATTGCCGATTTCACTGTTCCTCACGCTTTCAAACTTGCATTCGACAATCCAGAACAGCTTATACGATTCGGCACGGTTTATAAGGGTTCAACCAATTTCAAATTAGAGGATAAGCCTGTTTCCTCCTTCAAGCCTTCCTCTTTCTTCGTCGTCGAGAAAGATATCAAAGGACAACAAGCTTGGGTACGCGGAGAACATTATCATGGTGCAGAAATCACAATATACGAACCGTATGTAACTAGATATCTAAAAGAAAACTTCCAACTTGATTTCGATTATAATAAATTTATCGAGAATGAAACGTACCATTACCTTCCCATAGAGATCAATACAATAATTGAAAAGCTGCAAGTTCTCTCCAATCAAGATGCATTGAGTTCTCTCTATCTAGAGAGCTGTATCTTAGAATGTATGGCGATAATAACCAAAACAGTTGAATCTTCTCCTGAGAACACTTTCACTAGACAGCTCCACTATGGTAAAGTCAAAATTGGAACTAACAAATACCTTCACTTAAGTGCTAGAGATATTAATTCCATACAAAAAGCTCATGAGATCTTGACTAATAATATCCAGTCTCCTCCAACTATTGAACACTTAAGTGAGCTAGTGTTACTAAATCCTCAGAAGTTAAAAGCTGGTTTTTCTTATTACTATCACATGTCAATAGGTAGGTACATCACTTCTATTCGGATGTCCTTGGCTGTAAATCTTTTAAGTACTACCGATCTAAGTATTGCTGAAATTGCTGAGAAAGTTGGTTATCCTTATCCTAGTAATTTTATCAAGATGTTTCGTCAAACGTACCAATGTACACCACTAGAATACAGACATAAGAAAGAATAGGTGGGCTCCATTAATGGCTCCCACCTGATTTATAATCGATTGCAGCCGATCTCTCTGTATCATACATAACGTAATCACCATATTTGAATTCGAATGTATTCCCATAGATATCTGTCTTAGATAATTGTGAACCTTCTAATTTCCACATATTACAATACCCTTGCAATGCATTCTCTTTATTAATATAACTTAAATTTGCTTGCTCTTTTCCCGTCTGATATGTGAAAATATCATAATTTACAATGATATATCCTTTATTAAGCCAGATATCTTCTGTAAAATCAATATAGCCTCTTTCTTTCGCATATTTCTTAAGATCAAAATCTTTTACTATTACATGAACATCACTTGGCAGATAGTATTCTCCATACCAGTTTTGTACGGATTGCATTACTTTCTTAGCCCCAACTGAACTCGGTATCACACCGGAAGGAATATAACTACTATCCCCTATATATGTCCGAAATGTAGTGTTAAGTTGTATATCTCCAAACGAGAACATCTCACTCTCTCTAGAACGAACAAGCTCCTCTATTACAGAATCAACATATACATTTGCTGTAATCTCCTTCTTTGGAACCTGCCAATAGGAATTACCAAGTACAAATGATTTCTTATTCGTCTTATCTTTATCACTACCCACCTTAACTAGATAGTTTTGCTTACCGTTAAATGTCTCTGTATAATACAAATCCACTTCTTTTCTATTATTTCCGTGATAGTCCACATAATAGAATCTTGGAATTATCTTGATATAGTCCCCCTTTTCAAACATATCTCCTATTGTAGTTAGCTTAAATCTAGTACTATAACCTAATTTCATTGCTCCCTCATTTGCTTGGTCAGGGTGACTTCCATAAATAAGAGGAAATGTATACTTAGCTAATCTACCCGTAAGTATACCGTTCTGATTATTAGTGCCCACGGTGTAATTTGTTCCTGTTAAAGTTAATGAGTTTTCTTTTCGGAATACCGATTCCCAGAGAGGGTAATCAGTTATATCATAGATTTGAAGATTGTAAAGACGTCCAGTGGCCTGGACAAAGATACTATCAATTGCTACGTAATTCTCAATATTATAGTTTGCTACATACTCACTTAAATCATCACCATTATTAGCAGCACAGTTAATGGCTGTGGTCTTACATTCTACTTCATAATTACCTTCAGTTACCCATGTTGGTAAGTAAAAGGTCACTTCCTCACTTACCATATCAATCCATGTTCCTGCTCTTATATAATTAGTCCCTCGATATACATCAAACGGAAACTTAACTTGCCTAGTTTCTATGTACTTCGCATAATCTCTGTATCCATATCCAGGATACTCATTATGATTACCTGTTGTAGGTATACTAATGGTAAATGATTTGTCTAGTATGAGTGATGCCTTATTAATATCTGGAGTAACCATCTGATTATATGCTTTTAAATCGGTTACCTTTGCATTACATATTGTTGGGGTATGAACTACTACAGAATTAACTTCAGGTATCTCAAATGTTCTCTTTGATGATCCTATTATTCCCACATTCCCTAGGCCTCCACTTGAAGATCCATTCCCTTCGGGATAGATTAGTTTATATATTACGACTCCTTTGGAATCATATTCATTATTGGCCCTCTCTCTTGGAATCTCTATATTAGATTTAAATAATACATTCTTATCACATAATAGCGATTCTTTAATTTCGTTAGGTTTAGGTCCTTCTTTAAGTGTTTCGGTATCGTCCATCACTACAACATTATCAAAAATCAATTTGTCATTTTTCACTTTTGGTATACCGATTTTTTCTTCTATACATTCTTGTATATCGTCACTTGGTACTGTTGGTTTTATATAACCTCCCACTATAGTTTCCGATGGCAGAGTCATGGTTTCTTCATAACCTTCAGGATCTAACACATGGTCCTTAGGGTTAACACTTCTATTACACTCAATCGTTGGTATCTTAACATTATTAGCGATCACGTTAACTAATTTATCAGGCAAAGCATCATTAGCAATTACTGAACTGTCTAACACATATACTTCTAATTGATTGATCTGCCAATAGGCGACTACTCTTTCTACAACAATGTCTGACTGCACAACAAATTCTTCCGTTTTCTCTACATCTTCATAGATGTCTTCATTCGTCTCCTCATCTGTTCCCACTTTTTCATAGCTTGTCCATGATAAATTATAAGTCTTTGTTGCGGATACTCTATACGGGACTTTTAATACTTCTTTTGAAAAGCGATAGGAAAACAGATAATTTTCTGAAACAATATTGGTGTACACATTTTCTGTAGTTGGTATCCCTAATTCTACATCAAATTGCTCATTTCCTCTTTGATCTGCCTTTATGATTGCTTCCGGGTTAGGTTCTTCAAATGGTGAATCCATGGAATCATGTTCTATTTCATCGTCTGGTGATGGTATGTTTTTTTCTTTATACATTGCTATGAATTTTAATCCCATAAGATCAGTGGCGACTTCTTTCCTTTTCTTGACTGAAGATAATGTTGCTCCTTCTACCCCGACTTTTAATTTACCTAACATCTTAGTTGGTTTAGACATATTGACATAATAACTTCTGTATAATTTATATGTTTTTCCTTTAAACTCATATTCTTCGGGAAAGGTGTACGAGGCGTTTTTTTCTAGATCTACTTTGTCTAGATTATCAGAGTACATTAATTCATGATCACTGGTATGATATTCTACTGTAACGGGGACTTCGACATCTAATTTTGTTGGATGATAATCCAATGGTATATTAAAATACTGTTTAAAGTCATTAAGTGTATCTTGTCCCCACCCCTCAGCTCGACTAATTCCTGATAAAGTATAATATGGCCCACTTTTAAATTTTCCGCTATCGTAAACACCAAATATGCCATTGATGTAGATTGTGCCACCTTTGAAGGTTCCGTCGGGTAGTTTTTCGTAATTCATTTTCTTCAAAAAATCAGCATAAAGTCTTTTTTTCTTTGGGTCATCTTTCATTAAGGAGAGAAAATAATCTTCGTTTATCGTATATTTTGTTAGATTATATCCTGGTTTTGTAGGATGGGAATCTATTTTATGACTTACATTTTTATCATCGAATCTTACTTCTATAAATTTTGATTCTCCACCTGCCTTTGCATTTGTACCACATTCATCTAAACGTATTATGAACCCCATTAATCTCCATGTTGTATTTGTAGATGCTGCCTTATCTTCGGATTCAAATATTATGTCTCCGTCTATCGACTTTGGGTATGTCACCGCTTGAACAGTTCGACTTATTAATAAAGATTTGCAAATATTAAGAAATATAATTATTAATACAATAATATAAATACGTAATTTCTTCAATCACTCACCTCTACTCCCAAAAATAATAGCCTTCAGGAAAATATGTGTTTCCCTTTTTGTTAAATTTTTGTTTTAGTATATGATCTTTAAACTTTATTAAAAGATCGGATATATATTCATTAAAAACCGCATAATCATCACCATAACTAGTACCATTTATTACTCCAATAGAAATATCATAATATCCTTCATGCCATTTATTTTTCAATAAATTTTCGAAATATACATTGTCACCTTGACCAAAAACAAGTATATCATTCATATTAGTTGCACTTGTTACCTTAAACTTTACATAACATCTTACATAATATCCACTATTATAATATAAAGTTGATGGTTCAACACTAATTAAACCTGTCTTAATTACAACTTTATTTTTTTTAATAGCTTTGATATAATCATTTAACTCGTCTTTTAAATCTATATTATATTTTTCATATGAAAAATCACAGAAACTACTTCGAATCTCTTTATACCATTTTTGATCAATTGTTCTGTAGTCTACATTAAATCTACATCTTAGATTTGTTTCGATTTTTTCAATCCACATATCAAGATATTTGTCTAACATTTCCTGTGTTTCTTCTGCAGTACCTTTATATCCGGATATAACAAACGGCTTATTCATTATCTTCGCAGGTGTACAATAATTATGATATAATTCTAACTTTTTATTACTCATTCCCCATTCATACCAAAACATCATCTCATAGAACTTATTCGAAAAACTAGCCAATATATATTCATACTCTTTCGCATTACAAGGTAAATTCGTAGTTCTTGTTAATTGACCATCAGGTGACATTACACCACGTAATTTTTTATTAGTAATCTTTTTAATAACTTCTTTTGCACCATTATATGTAATTTTGTTGCTTCCTTTGAAAGCCCGATTTTGCGTATACTTTCCATTTGTATAACCGACGATTATACCTTTTCCAAACACTTGTACAACATCATCTCTATACTCTTTACTTATTTTACTCAAATCAGATATTCTTTTATGATCTTCTATTTCATCAAAGATTTTGGTATTTGCTGTTACTCCATTTACATAGATGTCTGCTCTATTAGTAAGTACAGCACATTCTGTTCTGGTCATCTCTTTCTCAACCTTAAATTCATCAACTGTTTTCAGTACCCCTATTGAAACTGCTGCTTCAAGGTATGTTTCATCTTCTGACTCTTTGATCGTAACTTTCATAGCTTTCATAAGTAACTCAATATACTCACCAATTGTAATGTTTTTAGATGCTGCTTTTACAGACAACATTGTACTAGATGATAGGGATACTACTATTACCAAAATTAATACTACTACATGTTTCATTAAATTCTTCATCATTATAAATACTCTCCTTCCAAAAGTCTGTTAGCTTCGTGTTGCAAAATCTCCAGTTAAAATAATTTTTTTCAACTCATCTGCGTTTTAATAATTCACGTTAAATTGACGTTTTCATACAATATTAATCACCCAAAATCCCTATTATAATATCCTTTATTTTTAACCTTCAATTCATCAATAGTTTTTAATTCTACTATCGAAACTGCTGCTTCTATGTAGATTCATCTTTAGTCCATCACTAAAATTTTTTCATAAGATTCTTCCTTATAATAAATTTTTTCCTTTCAAAAGTCTAGGATATTTGTTCGTAACACAATTAGTAATAATCTTATATTGATATATCAGAAACAACAATGTAAAACTAGATAACACAGTTACCTCCAATGAAGGTATACAATAAAAAAAATACTTAGTACAAGGCTCTTCAAAAAACTAAAGAACTATTAGGGCTCGGTATAATTTAGGAGTGTTTTCTGATTACATTTACGATAACACTACTCACAGTGTCTTGTTTTAGAAATGTCACTTGAGACAATACATGTTATTGAGAAGTCACCGATCTTGTAGTAGATGGTGCAAATGGTGTTGAGAATACTATTTCTCTAGAATTTTAGAACTTATTCAAAATCAGAAAGGGTGTTAACGCTTTTATCTGATGTAGGCCTGTTTGCCTCTTAATAAATATTATTACATTTCCTTACAATAATCAACCATAATTTTCTATTTTATTATATTATTATCGTTTACTTATGAAGTCCAAATAATATCAACTCTATCATAGAGAACTTTTATGGATTATCAAGTCAGAATTGCATTACTCAATAGGATTAGAATCGTTAAAAAGTTTTGGAATTAAACTTACAAAATACATAGATTATTACAACAACAATCGAATCAAGAGCTAACTATAAGGATTGAGTCCTGTTCAATATAGGATTCAATCCTCATTAGTAGCCTAATTTAATTTTTCTATCTTTTTAGAATCAGATCATAAAAGGTGGCATCATCTTTTTTATATTATTCTACATTAGCTATCCTAGCTTTTTTCCGTCTTCTATAATTCAGATATATTTCAATTACAATACAAAGAATCCCCTCTACCAAAATAAGTTTAAAAACCAATATCTTAGTACTACTTATATACAGTAGCCTTGTAGGTTCATATTTGTTTGCATATAATTCTATTACATCACCAACTTCACCACATTGTTCTGAAACGCGAACGTTTTTATACTGTTCGCCTTCCAAAGTAAAATTAACATAAGTACCATTAGTATAGATTCTTCCATTGGAATCTACATTCTCCGTTAAATTAACTTTCTTATCATTCACTACCTTTGTAATTTCACATTGTACTGGGGTAGCATTGTATCGCATTATATAATAACGTGCTGCATTAAATGAGACAATTGAAAAACACAGAACACCAATACACAAAAACATATGAGAAATGATTTTTTTGCCTAACTTTTTCAAATTGAATTACCTCCTAAAAGAACAGGATTTCTATGGATTCTTAAATCAAACAAAACTCAAATATTGTCATATAATTAAGTATTCCCCAAACTAAATTCAATATGAATCGTATTTATTTTTTCATATGACATTTTAATACTCAAATCATAATGGTAAAAAAGTGTAATAAAAGATACAGACAATATTTTTACTGAGTCTGTATCTTTCACTCCACCTAAATCATCGAAACATTATAGCAAATCCTAAGAATATATCTTTTGTCTACTATCTTTGATTTATTTCTCTTTTACATTAAATGTTTTTTAAAAGATATTTTTTCCACATTTATACCGGTTACTAATATTATTTATTAATTGTACTAATATATCTGATAAAATTTTAAGTATTTTTAATATTCTAATTGCAAAATCTATCAAAATCAGATATACTTTTCACTGTCAATAACGAAATAAAGGTCACCGAGAGTGGGGACAAGAATCAGTTGTTAAATGGCAACTGATCACATTTCAAGGAGGTTAATTATGGAAAAGTTTTTCAAACTAAAAGAGAGTGGCACTAGTGTTTCAACAGAAATAGTTGCCGGTCTCACCACTTTTTTTGCCATGGCTTACATTATCATTGTTAATCCGAACGTATTATCACAAGCTGGCATGGAGTGGGGTGCTGTATTCTTAGCAACCATTATCTCAGCAATCATTGGTACATTAATCATGGGATTAGTAGCCAATGTACCTTATGCACAAGCACCTGGTATGGGTCTTAACGCATTCTTTGTATATACCGTATGTTTTGGTCTTGGATTCACATGGCAACAAGCATTATCCATGGTATTCATCTGCGGTATTGTCAATATCATCATCACAGTAACTAAAATTCGTAAATACATCATTAAAGCCATTCCAAGAAGCATGCAAAATGCTATCGGTGGAGGTATCGGTATCTTCATCGCTTATATCGGCTTAAAGAATGCTAACATAATAAACTTCACTAATGATACTGGTGCTGATGTTGGAATCGGTGCTTCTATGCATGGTTCACAAGTAGTTCCAACATTATCAGGTTTCTCATCTAGTGAACTTACTGCTATTCTTGCACTTATTGGTTTAGTTATCACTGTAGTTCTTCTTATGCTTAATGTAAAAGGTGCTATCTTCATTGGCATCATCTTAACATCATTAATCGGTATTCCTATGGGCCTTACTAATATGGGTGATACTATTAACTTTAAAGAAGCATGTACTGCATTACCATCAACATTTGGCGTAATCTTTACGAAAGAAGGGCTTGTTTCCCTCTTTAGTGATGTTTCCAAATTACCAGTTGTATTAGTAACTATCTTCTCATTCAGTTTATCTGATACATTCGATACAATTGGAACATTCATTGGAACTGGACGCCGTACTGGTATCTTCAGTGAAGAAGATGAAAAATCAATGGAAACAACTGCTGGTTTCAAATCTAAGATGGACAAAGCTTTATTCGCTGATGCTACTGCAACTTCAATTGGTGCAATCATCGGTACTTCAAACACTACAACTTATGTAGAAAGTGCTGCTGGTATTGGTGCTGGTGGTCGTACTGGTTTAACAAGTGTTGTTGTTGCTATCTGTTTCGCAATCAGTGCATTCTTTGCTTCATTTGTTAGTGCAATCCCATCTGCTGCAACAGCTCCTGCACTTATTATTGTAGGTATCATGATGCTTTCTTCTTTCAAAGAAATCGATTGGGAAGACCTTAGTGAAGCAATTCCAGCATTCTTTGCAGGTATTGTTATGGCACTTTGCTATAGTATCTCTAATGGTATCGCAACTGGCTTTATCTTCTACTGTATCGTTAAGATCTGTAAAAAGAAAGCAAATGAAATCCACCCTATTCTTTGGGTTGTATCTGGTTTGTTTATCTTGAACTTTATCTTACTAGCGTTTACACTCTAAAATAGAATAAATTATCCATTATATTATATAGAAAAGAGAAGTGCCACTGCTGTAATTGTTCAGCAGTGGCACTTCTCTTTATATTATTTTTGTGCCCGTATGTATTCAGCATCCCGTAATAAATATTCTGCCGCTTCCCTTGATATATGCTTTCCACTTTGTGCCTTTACTTCATTTACAAAACTATTCAAATTATTGTTTTTTAGTTTTGCCTGCAAGCTATTGGCAATTCCGTGGTTATCAATCCAATTATTATTAGCAAAAAGCGTTACCAATGCCTTTAAGGAATCAACACTAGCTACCGTTTGGAAATTAACTGTCTTACTTCCCTGATTACCTGCCAGGTCAGTTGTGGAAACAATAAGTGTATGCTGACCAAGTGGTAATGTATAAAGTGGGGTTGCGTTGTCCAATTCGTATGGATTTCCATCCAATGTCACTGTAGTCTTGCTACTGTCTACGCCAGACAATACGTCGGCCAATGTATACTGAAGCGTCAAATCACCAGAATCTTCATAAATACTGCCTTCTCCTGGTACAACTACCTGTATCTCAGGAGCTGTCTTATCTATACTAACAGTAACCGTATGCGCCTGTTCCACGTTACCTTCCTTGTCTACACTCCAGTAAACAATCGTATGAACACCTTCTTCCGACAATACTACAGAATTACCTGTTTGTTGTTCACCATCGTCTACAATATAATAAGTATCCGCTACTTCAGCGCTACCAGCAACCGCATTCAAAGTGACGATAGTATCCTGGTTAACCCATCCGATAGGGACATCATCCGTTGTAACAGGTGGTATAGAAACTTCTGTTTCTGTTACTGTTACTGTTGCTGTACCACTCACACTCTTATCAAGTGTTGAGGTCGCTGTTACTGTCAATGTTTTAGCTGTTTCATCTGCTGAAACTGTAAGTAAACCGTTTTCGTTGATTGTAGTACCTGCCACACCACCAGTAACTTCCCATGTCACTGTTTGCTCTGGATTGTTTTCCCCTTCAACTACAGCATGGAATTCTAGCGTAGTACCCTTTTGCACTTCTGCTACTGAAGGGGTCACTGTTACACTAGATACATCACTTAGTTCTACCTGTTTAAGCTCGAACCAGTTTAAGTTACATACATAGTTGCCACCTTTAGGTTTCAGTGTTATTACGTTGATACCTTCTTGTAATGTGATATATCCTGGCTGTTTAACTGTTGAATACTTATCCCAAGTGCCAGTTTCTTCAAATCTTATTCTACCTTGCAATTCACCGTTTACATGGAACTCAATGCCTTCGTCCATGTAGTATGCTACAGCTCTATAATATACCTCGAAAGTGTCCTCTTGTTCAGCATTTACAAAGTAAGTATATTCATCACCCTCTCTAATATATCCTAAAATTGTTCCACCATCTGCTGTTTGTGTTCTTACCTCTTTACCAACAATAATGCCGTCCTCAGCCTCTATTTTTCCAGGAACTGCAAAATAGTTTGCAACAAGACGTAAATCAAAACTTTGGCTTACCAATGTAACTCCATCTAAACTTATAGTAAACTTAGCGGTATCCATTGCATTTTTAGTGAGCTCTCCTTTTGCTGTGATAGTTCTATCCTCAGCATTGAATTGCAAGTTTGAATCTTTCTTAAATTCACAGGAAATGATAGCTTTTGATAAATCTGCATCTTCACCTGTGTTGAGTTTCCCGCTTGCTTTTACATTGATTATGTTGTTTTCATCCTTATCAATCATATTGTTATCAAGTTCTACATTAATGGATTTCAAATAATCCATTAAGGAAATCTTTTTCGTGGAATCTACTTTTACATAGAATGTTTGAGATGCTTTGAATCCGTCTAAATCAGCGGTAACAGTGATTAAAGAAACCCCCTCCGACAATGCTGTGATCTTGTTGTCTTCTATTTTAGCTACCGCTTCATTACTACTTGTAACGGTAATCTTAGCGCCTGTCATATTAAGTTCTTCACCTAACCCCGTATAACCTTTTACTTCTAGAGAAATTTGAGTATTATCTTCACTTGGTTTCGTGTCAACCTCTATTTTGCTGAGTACATTAGACGCATCATAACCTCTTATCTCTACTTCCAAGATGTCCATTTGAGCACCTTGTGCACCACCTGGGAATGAAATACGTACATACTGAGTTCGTTCATTCATAGCATACGCATATTTCAGTTCATCTTCATAGAAATATTTTGTGGTAGTTGTAGGAACTGCACCTTCAGCAACAACAGTTTTCCATTCCAAGTTGTCGCTACTTACTTCAATCTTTATTCCCTTTGGAACATTCATATACAATCTATCTTTGTTGTTAAAGAATACACGTACATTCTCTACGGTATATTCGGAATCCAATTTAAATGTCATTGTAGGGTTTGTATCATCACTTGCAGGAGTCCATTTTGAAGTATTTCCGCCATCCGCACTGTTAATAACACCGTCGGTAACATCTTTTGCAGAATCAGAGTTGCTGCTTACTTCAGGTAAGGCACCTTTGTTAAGAACAGATTCTCGATCAATTCTTAAAAAGTTTTTGTTTGTTGTGTATGTCTTGCCGTCAATAGTAACCTCAGCCCAGATAGCTACGTTTTGCTCCTCTGGAACAATTCCTTTAAATACAACGTTATCATCAACTATATCCAGAATATCCAGTGTATCAACTTCTCTATCATGCCAGTAATCATCTGGAGTTGCAGGCTGTCCGTCTTTTTGACCGCTGCAAACTGCATAATGATAGGCGATGTCGTCATATTTTAAGATATTTACTCCTCCGCCCTTTTGTGTACGTCCCTCAAATGTAATCTGAAGGTCGCGGTCTGTAGAAAATCTGCCGTAGGCCTCTTTCCCATCAGTTCTCATTACAACGCTGATAAGCTCTTCACCAGCAGAGATACTTCCATCTGCTTTTACTTCCACCTTATATTCATCAGTTGCGCTTTCGCCCTCATACGCAGCTGTAACCTTTATTGTTGCTATACCTGTACCAACTGGTTTTACAAGACCGCTTTGGTCAACGGTTGCAACAGCTGGATTGCTACTTGTGTAGGTAAGTTCAGCATCTGCAAATACGCTTGTGAATGTCTTTAAGTAAGCTTCTGCACGTAGCTGTAACTCTGTTGCTACTGTCTGCTCGCTAAATAATTTTACACTAGTGAGTTTAAAATCACGGGTTGGGTTTGTAGTTGTGATTTTAAGTATGGTATCGATAGGATCTGCTATAACAGAAGAAGTATCAATTGTAATATAGTTCTTGCCGTCTTTTTCATAAGGAGTAAATGGAATCTCCGTACCCACGTTTAACCACTCAACTTTTTCTACATCATAGTAGAAAGGACCTGCCTCAATACTTGTTTGGCCTGTAAACCCTTTTTTAGCTCTGCCGCTACCCATTGTGTTTTCCTGCATATGCATATAAACATATTGGTCGCGAGCTACGGCGTAACCCCAGTCTGGGCCTTCACCATATTTAGCTGTTAAGAAAGGTTCTTTTTCTGTATTCTCATGCCATCCTGCTTTCTTCACATAGGTATCAAAGTAATATGGCATTGTTCCAAACAAAGATTCATGTAAATCTGGATTGCCTTCATTCGCCATCCATGCATTTACTTTGTCACGAAGATCTATCATCAGCTGAGCGTTTAATGGTGTATTGTAATACACATTCTTAATACGACTGCTAAAGTTACCGCCGTTCCAGTCAACACCACGGGTGTTTATAATCATTTGGTCATAGTTGGGTACGATACCATGACCGATAGAGTAGATAATAAATTCTGTCCATAATCTCCAGTCGTCACGCATATTTCCGCCTGCATACCCCGACCAGGCATCAATCTCTTTAAAGACAGGATGGGACCAAGCTTCATCAACAGTATATTTGTTTTGATTCCACATATTGGTTTCCCAATACCCACCGTGGACATATGGCATCTTGCCTGTATATTCTGTTTCAAGAATGGTAAGGTCATTGTCACTAACCTCGTTCTGGTCATTTGCCTGAATTAGAGCATGGTCGTTATATGCACGAACAGCACTCCACATTGCATCAATGTTACCTTTGCTTTGCGGACCCCCGTCAAAGAATAGATAGGATGGGTCGTAACGTTTTACCAAGTCTTCAACGTTCTCAAAGAATCCACTGGAATTGTTCACTCTACCGTCAACAAACTGGTTTGAACCTTCAGAAGCATAGTAAACACCAAAGCGCAATCCATGTCTTTCTGCAGCTTCTTTTGCTAATTTCACCATATCTTTCGGCTGACGCTTACCGTGAACTACCTCCGTAGTGTACGGGTGTTGTTTTGCCGCTGCGCCACTTGGGTCGCCTGGGAAAGAGCCTGGTGCTGGCCAGTAGTATACGCCCTGTACAGCTTCAGTAGAAAGTAGAGTCATACCTGCTTTCTTCGCACGCTCTGCCCATAAGTCAAATGAGAAGTTTTCATCAAAGAACTGTGTATATGCACCTGTATCATGTGATAAGGCAGACATTTTTCCTTCTTCAAACCACTTGTTAGGACGTTCTTTCACAATGATTCTAGTTTCTTTTGTTGCAGTTACACCTTTGGAATCTGTAACTTTAAGTGTAAACGGATATTCACCTGCTTTTTGACAGAAACCGTCAATTGCACCTGTATTGTCCATTGTCAATCCATCAGGCAATTTACCTTCGCTGATTTCCCATGTATATCCAGGGGTTCCACCTGCTACCTGGAACTGGAATTGTGAACCTTGGGGAGCAAAATTGTTTGTTCTATGGATAGGCTTGTTCCATACATATGGCCATTCAGTATATCCGTATGGTAGCTCGTTGTCAGGATATACGTTTGAAGGAATATCAACATTTCTTGCTTCAAATTCTTCCCTATTGATATCCAAGCCTTGAGTTAAAATCTTAAGTTCTGGTTCTTGGTTGCCCATTACAGAGTAGATAAGACCGTCTACTTTATCTCCACTGTCATTGCAAAGTCTCGCATAGAATCCAAGATAATGAACTCTTGTGTGCTTGATTTCAAGAAGAACCTTGTTCCAGCCCTCTTTTAATTTTATGCCTTGTTTATAATGGTCTTTGTTGCTGGACTCCACTGCACTCTCTGCCTGGTGAACTAGAATATCATTTACATAAGCTTTGTGTAAGCCTGATGTAACCATTCTAAGCTGCACTGATTGAGCCTTAGGGCTGTATACATATGTATGAGCGTAAACATATTTACCCTCTGTTTCTAAACCTTGTTTCACCTTATAATATCCGTACATATCCTGATAGTCATCGGTGTTACGATTAAAAATACGGTCATCAAAGTATTCCCATTTACCTTCACCAAATTGTTCGCCTAATCTTGGAACTATAGTTATTGTTGGCTCAGGTGGTTCTGGGGCCTCTACTTTGCCTGGCACTCCATAAACCTCAATTTCTTTAATGCCAAGATGGTTTGGTGCCCCGCCCATCTCTACTATCTTAGCTTCAATTTTCTTGACGTTGTAAGCACCTGTAAAGTCAGAGGTTGTAAAATCAGCACCTACAATATTTTGTGCAACCAGTGTCTTAACAACGCTGCCATCCTCAGAAATTAAGCTGTATTGGACTTTAAGCTGCTTGTTATCTCTTTCGAATCCATTGATTTTGATTTTTGTGATTTCTGCTACATCGGTCAGATTCACTGTTAAAGTCAGCTTGCTATCCCATACTACACCTTGCCTTGTATCGGATTTCCAAGCGGTGTCCATATTTCCGTCAATTGCATTTCCTGCATTGCTACCAGCAAGTGTAGTTGATGCACTTACGGAAGAAATGCCTAGTTTTACTGCGTCAGGATTTTCTTCTCCACCAATCGGATCACCGTCAAAAACATTTACCTCACTGAAACCAGCAGTTTCTCCATAGATGCCATCTGTTATAGATGTATCTGATGGTCCAGACACAAGCCACGTATTAATATACGGTGCATTGCCAGCTGTGTAAGCTGCTTCTACTTTCGTGCTCCTCATACCACCAACACCTGAAGATAAAATCATTGTTGATACCAAAGCCATAGATGTAATTCTTTTCAAGTAATTTTTTTTCAAATCTTCTCCTCCTTTAATCATATAGTTTTTATTTTTTCCGAAACAAGTTCGGTAAAAATCACTCTTTTAATATTTAAACAGGATAGACTTTTATCTATGGTATCAATATTATAAAATATACTCAACAAATATAAACACTATTTACAAAGTTTTCCAACAATGAGCTTCTCCAAATTTTAACAGTATCTTCGAAATATGTTGATATTGCATATAAAAGGAGTTTCTTTTCTGATTTTCAAAATCGAGTAGGAAGATTATCATTAATTGCTTATCTGTCCTCTCACGCCACCGTTCGTACCGTTCGGTACATGGCGGTTCAATAGAATTACCTTACTTTTAAATATCTTTCAGTAAATGTTATAACTCCTTGTTCTCTAAGATATTTGTTGATAAGAGTTGTTACTAGGATTGGCTATTGGCGATTCTCCAGTTGCCTTTTCTTGTGTTCGATGTCCCGATGCTTTCCTATTCATTGCCCCTAGCTTTACAAGGTTATCGTGTTTCGTTTTAATCTTTTTCCACTGTTTCCAGTTGCAAAGTCTTAAAGGTACTTCTCATGTCTGCAAGTTTAAAGTAACTTACCCATCCAACCACTAGTTGTCTTAGTTTCGTTGATCTAAATTTGCGCCCATGCTGGGCGCACAACAAAAGAGCATGTAGAAAATAAAAAATTTTACATGCTCTTAGCTTTGTCATAACTCAATATAACAATAAGATACCTTATAAAAATTATTTTTGTGCCCGTATGTATTCAGCATCCCGTAATAAATATTCTGCCGCTTCCCTTGATATATGCTTTCCACTTTGTGCCTTTACTTCATTTACAAAACTATTCAAATTATTGTTTTTTAGTTTTGCCTGCAAGCTATTGGCAATTCCGTGGTTATCAATCCAATTATTATTAGCAAAAAGCGTTACCAATGCCTTTAAGGAATCAACACTAGCTACCGTTTGGAAATTAACTGTCTTACTTCCCTGATTACCTGCCAGGTCAGTTGTGGAAACAATAAGTGTATGCTGACCAAGTGGTAATGTATAAAGTGGGGTTGCGTTGTCCAATTCGTATGGATTTCCATCCAATGTCACTGTAGTCTTGCTACTGTCTACGCCAGACAATACGTCGGCCAATGTATACTGAAGCGTCAAATCACCAGAATCTTCATAAATACTGCCTTCTCCTGGTACAACTACCTGTATCTCAGGAGCTGTCTTATCTATACTAACAGTAACCGTATGCGCCTGTTCCACGTTACCTTCCTTGTCTACACTCCAGTAAACAATCGTATGAACACCTTCTTCCGACAATACTACAGAATTACCTGTTTGTTGTTCACCATCGTCTACAATATAATAAGTATCCGCTACTTCAGCGCTACCAGCAACAGCATTCAAAGTGATGATTGTGTCCTGATTAACCCATCCGATAGGGGCATCATCTGTTGTAACAGGTGGTATAGAAACTTCTGGTTTATCTTTATAAGTCGCTGTTACTGTTACTTCTTTTGCAGGCATGATGAATGTAGTTGTTTCACTGCTTTCATCTTCAAATTTAATATCATCTGCTGTAGTCCATTTGTCAAATACTTTGCCTTCCTCAGGTACATTTGCAGTAATTGTTACAGTTTCTCCAGCTTTATACGCTGTATCTACTGTTGTTCCGCTGATTACAGTTACATCATATTCAGTCGATATTCCAGTTTTCTCAAACTGCGCCGTTACCGTAACGTCTTGTTCTGGCATAATAAAGGTATAAACACCAACTTGACCGCTTACAGGAGTCAACTCACAAGTAGCACCGTCTACTCCCTCAACCTTCAACGAACCAGAAACCATCTGCTGGCCAGTAAATGGTTGTACATATACAGTTACCTCAGCACCGGTATGCGCTCTTGAATAGTCACGAGATGTACTGGTTGCAATGTCACCATTTGCAGTTTGCTTAACTTCAATATCTTTTGTCGCATATAGTGTGATTGGATCCCCAATCTTCATATCGAGATTTGATTTATTAACCTCTTGCAAACTCCACTCTTTATCTGCTTCAATTTCCGTAAGAGTCCAGCATTTTCCGTTAACCCATGCTCCCCTCATTTGTTGTTGTATTTCCTTGGTATATTCGCCATTAACAACGAATGCACCATTTGTGATTGCATTATTCCATGTTTTAATATATTCTGCCATATGAGGGTATGAATTAAAAGTGTTGCTATTCACATACCATCCTGTTCCGGCATTCCAGCCACCCTTCATTGCAAGGTTCATCAGTAGATTTGGCTTACTATATCCACCATGGTTACCATGATCATAAGACCAACCAAGCATTTTTGGAAAGAAATTTTGCTCATAGTAACCGAGGTAGTTGATCATCTGATTAATTGGTGTATTAGATTCTCCCCAGCTAATTCTTGAATGAACATCCCAAACATTAGTGTCCATGTCACTAGCTTCGGTGATAAATCCATCTGCTTTTCCACCTTTTTCAAAAACACCCTTCATGTATAATGTCGGTAATATAGTACCATAAATGGACATCTTGGTTGATTCAAAAGAGTCATATGACATACTTCCAATGCCAATGTCGTCGAATATGTACCCTAAACGTGACGTAATAGGATCTACAGAATTCCATCCACCAACGAGGCTTCCATAGTAAAACCAAAGCTTATATGCAGTATCACCAACTTTATGCTCTGTTATTGGTGTACCTCCTTGGCCACGTGTTACACCTGTCAATTTCCACTCTGTTTCACTTACTTTTGTACAACCTGTATAGTGAAGTATTTCCTTGTCAATGCGAACGCGTTTCCCACCAGTGCCTTCTACATTTGCAGCATCCGAGAAAGGATAACCTTCTTTCACATAAATTGTTGTATCCTCTGCTGCAATATCTCTTGTTAAATATGAAAATCCTGCATAAGATAAGGCATCAGTTGCTGGATTTGCATAATTTCCATCGCCATAGCTAATGTTATTTGACAATGTATGTACTCCGATAGAAACCCCATATGCAGCCGCCTCTTTAACCATTGCTCTTACATTATCATCTGAGCCACCAAAATGTCCGTTAAATTGGTAGGAGCCTTGATTAGTCCATGGGCCTGATGCGCCATATTGACCATAAATATGGTTAATACCAGCGGCATTTGCCATTCGGGAATCATTGTCAACCTTGCCCCAAATTGAATCATTAAATACTAAGAAATCTTGCCCAGTAGCAACAGAAGTTTTCTGCCATTCACCATCTATTGTTGGACGTGGCAAACCCTCCGTAAGCTGAATATTAGTGATTACATTTAAAATATTGTCTGGTCTTGTTCCATACAAAGCAATCGAAGAACCAATCATGCTTGCATTATCTTCAGCATGTGGTCCTGTCATTGCAGGATAGAGCTGCGGATTTTCCCATGGGTAGAATACAGTACGCATAGTATCCTTTGTATAATCCCAAGTGTACCCCTGTAATGCACTGCCCCATGTGGAGAAAGCGGCCGTATTAGAATAAATATTTCTTGTAATTCGTGAATCAGGGAAACCATTTACATTTGGCAGATTCGGTGCATAAAAATCATTCTTATATTCGATTGGCCATCCACCGATTGTTTTTGTGTTTAACATATGCATTCCAATTGCATATTCGTCATCGTAAACTGTACCTACAGTTTGACCGCCTGTTTTTATGCTGGTTTTAACAGGTCCCCACAAAATTGTCTGCAGAGGAACATCATTAGGATTGATTATTTCCACTAACTTGAATGAAGTATAATTTCCATTATCCTCAAGTTCAACTTTAGCTTTTACCCCTATTGTATCAAAATCGAATATAAGCATATTTTCATCATAAGTGAGTGAAGTTGGATTTTCTATATTATAATCTGCGACCAATGACACTAAACTTCTTAATTTATCATCTGGACCTGGAGTATAATAATCCTTACCGTCAATAGTGCTTAACAGACTGATAATCTGCCCGCGACTATTAAGTACCATATTCAACAGGCCTGCTTGAATGTTAACAGTTTCTTTTGTATTAACATACACCTTTACTTCAGGTCGAACGCCTTCAGCAACCATAATGCCACCAACTACTGTTCCAAAAACAGAGAATTTACCAACCTCTGAATAATCTTCCGGATTGATATCATCCCATTCAATTGAAACCATTGAAGTAGTATAATCTTCGTGCGTTGCCATGATTTTTTCAGGAAGTATCGGTTCTGTTCCAACATCAGTTGACAGTGTTACTTTTTCAAACGAAGTAATTTGTGTTTTAGGATCAACTATGCCGTTAACCACAATCTCTTTAAAACCATATCTATCATTTGGATTGCCCCCTATAGAACCATCCGCTGTACTGGTAAACTTAATTGATTTTACTCCACTTACCATTTCACTCAAAGCAAATTCTCCAGGATCAGTTTTGTCGCCAGTGAGACCTTTTACAGTTCCTGTACCAAGTATTTCTCCCCGAGCACCGATCAACTCATAATTAGCTACTAAAGGGTCTGATGCATAATTTGGATTACAGTGTGACCATATTTTAAAGCTGCTCACAGTAATAAGTCTGTCCCAAGTTAATGTCAGGCTTGTATCTCCCCATGCTACACCTTGCTGGCAAACAGAAACCCATGCAGTGTCTAGGTTGCCATCAATTGCATTGTTTGCAGCATAAGTCACGCTATCACCGCCAAAAAAACTGCCAGCGGTTGCAGTTGCATCACCTACTAAATTGCGTGGCTTATCTTCACCAACAATAACAGTTGCCTGCGGGATAACACCTTCTTCCCAAACAGCACCGTCTGTAGTAACCACACCACCAACTGTAAATGTGCTTTTTGTAGCATATTCTGAAGGATCTATTTCATTCCATTCAACATTAACCTGTGCTGTTCTATTATCTCTGTGAATAGCTTCTATTGATTCAGGTAAATCAGGCGCCTCACCAATTGCAGTATAAACTGTTATAGGCTTAAAACCAACAATAGTTGTGTCTATTGGAGCAACAGCATATACCTCAATCTCACAAGCAGTTAAGCTATTAGGCCAGCAATTTACTCCAGGAGTGGGAAGAGTAGAAGAACCATGCTGATAATATCTCACATAGCGAGCATTCATAGGTTCAAACTCTATTAGTCTGCCACCCATCATACTAGCTTCTTCTGTATCGGTTCCCTTACCAAATCCAAAGTAATTGTTTTTATCGGTGTTAAATACAGTTTTTGTGCTTTCATCTGCAAAATTCGGATCATTCGACACTTGAAATACCATGTTATGAGAGGTGTTCAAGTATCTTGGATAATCTGGAGTAAGAACACCAACATACCTAATCTGACCAACATTGTAGCTAGCTCCCAAATCAATTTGTACGTAAGGCTTTGACTCCTTATTTTCAGATTCAGCAACCGTACGATACATATAACTATTTTCCCAACCATTGGCAATTTTTCCGTCTGTGATTAGATTTGCACCTACCTCGCTCGCCCCTCCACCGACAGTCACTGTCTTATTAAGTGCTAGATTAACTGGTCCTTCTGTACCCTCAGCACGTACCGACGACAATGGCAGTAGCTGTACTGTCAACATTGACGCGACAACAACTGCTGCACCAAGCCTTTTTAATTTTTTTAAAAATCTTTTTTGCATATTCTCTCTCCTCTAATATAATATTTGATAAGAATTACAGGTTCATTAGGAATCTAGATTTTACTCTATTTATTTCGTATCATTCCAAACATCAAGTTGTGCATAGACTCAATTGTGCTGTCTAAGTAGTAGTCACCCTCATCAATATTAACGATAATATTATCATTAATTTTTTCCATGGTGTGCACGTTCGACAGTCGCAAACGGTTTCTCCTGTGTACCATCATTCCTCCATCTTTTATTTGAAATAGACAAGTATACATAATTGGATTCGCAACAAAATGTATATATTTTCCATCCCATACTACATATATAACTTGATTTATCAAAATTCTCAACAACAAAATGTTATACTTTCTCTGATTAATAAGGATATTCTGGTTACGAAGATTCTGAAGATTTTGAATAATTTCTTTTTCCCTAGAAAGTATCATTACTTGACTTAATGTATTAATTTAATTCTTTCACTAATTTATGCCTTATACAATTGAATGAACTCTTGAAAAAATTAAGTATCGAAATTTTAATCTGTTAGTTCAAATTAAAGAAAGAATTCGAAATTATACTTCTAGACAAAATGAAACGGCAATCCAAATATATATCAATATTTGGATTACCGTTTCATTATCTTTAATTTATAATTATGCAACTTTTTACATTATATTAAAAACAATAACTCTGTTCATTATTGCTTTTCAATATTTTTATTCTTTATTTTTATAGCCATAGACTCCAATGTATATATATGGTAAATTAATGATACACTCTACTAAAAGAAAGGATATTAAAATGGATAAAAAAGCAAAACTAACGTTTATGTTCAGTATCATTACTTGGCTATTAGTCTCATCTTCTTCCGTATTATTTTCAAATATTATTTCCGGATGGCAAGGTATTATTATTGGATTAGGTGTTATGTTACTTTCACTAATTATTCACCTAATTGCCAGAGCTCATAATCCAAAATTATATTTGATTAGTAGCTGTATCAATGCACTTGCTACAGGGATAGCCATGTCTTCATATTATGCTTATGCAAAAATCGAGTTACCACCATATATGCTTGGTGGAACGTTACTCTGTTATATCCTGTTATCCTACTTATTATGCATAGGTGTTTATAAGATGCAATCAAAGAAAAAAGCTGCTTGGCTATTTGGTTGTCTCTTCTTGGTTTTGTTAATTGCATCAATTGTCGCTTGGATAAATAGTCCTTTATTTGGTATTGCCTTTTTTGCTTTGGTGATCGTATTCTTTTATTTCTTACTTGCAATGAAGACATTTCATACTTCAAGAAACTTTCTTTCTGATCTATCATTAGCAAGCTTCGGTATATTCTTCCTAGTTGCTTACATCGTAATTGTGTTAATTAGTGACGGAGATGGTTTGGATTTGTTAGATTTTGCAGGTGATAGTGGAAAGAAAAAAAAGAAAGTATAATTATTACTATATCGTAATCTTCTCAATGTTAAATGAACTCTTGTCTACAATCATGTGCGCCATAGTAATCTCAAGATCAAACCGACGCTTTCCGCAGCTTCCTGGATTGAACATTCTAACTCCGTCCACTTCCTTGTCATCATACTTATGAGAATGACCATATACAATAAGATCTACATCTGTCAAATCTTTCGGTATGTCTTTCTTATTGTGCACAATAAAAATTCGCACTTCTTCTATGGTAATCAAAAGTGATGTAGGAAGTTCACTCGCCCATTCTTTGTCGTTATTCCCTCTGACGATGTAGAGTGGTGCGTAGCTACGAAGTTCATCGACGATTGCCTCCGTGTTAATGTCTCCTGCATGAATTATAATATCTGAGTTTTTTAGTTGTTGTTTTACCTCTTCACGGAGTAGACCGTGGGTATCGGAAAGTATGGATATGTTTGTCATGTTAGTTCTCCTCTTTATTCTAGCGTCAAACCGTTATCTTCTCTTTTTCATGGAAAATTCAAGTCTGAAATAGTTATTTTCTTCATTTTCATTATTCTACATATTCTAAGTAGATTTTATTTCACAAATATACTGACACCATTCTTTTTGAACATGTATTTTGCTTTGTAATCCAGAAATTAATGTAAAATAGTATATTAGCCTTTTTTCCTTATTTATCTTATCTGCAAGCGTTTTCTCCGAAACGTCCCATTCCTTCTTCCCTTTAACGTTTTCCATAAAAGGTGCTTGTAATCGATACGGCACATTCTTTGTTAGCGTACGTTTCTTTTCCGCTACAACTTTATCTTGGCACTTTTCAAGATATAATATAATATTTTCTTTTCTCTCACTACTCTTCAATCCACTGATTCCATACACATAATGAACTAACGCTTCCAAGGTGTCTCTCGGCCCTAAATTCAATCGATATTCTGCTACCATATACCAAGACTGGCAACCATTTCATTAATTAGTTCATCATATGTTACTACTTCTTTTCCAGAAACCATAAGAATGATATGTCTAGTTTATCTGAGTATGGTAATTGCATTGTGTGTGCTCCTTTTCCTCTAAGACTTAAAAATAATATCATATATCCATCAATCATTCACATACCGGTAATCTATTAACCGAGTATACCTTTCCCAATCACCATCTGCATCTTAAGTCCAGTATCATCTAACATCGGTTCCTCTGGTATCACCTCACATAATCCCTGCTCTGCTAGATTTGCAGTTACGCTTAAACAGATTGCATCTACAATATCATCCACATTACAACGATATTGCTTTGCCATTTGAATTAAATCATTAGCATTCAGTTGCGGTAAATACTTTTGTAGTATCTGCACTCGCTCGGTCAATCCTTCGTATTCCGATTTCTTAGATAGTACCGTCTTTCCATTCAGACGTGCAAAACACACCTCAGGATGGCTTTCTAAAATCACATTCTTATACTCCTCGTGTTCTTGTAAGAAGGTATCTAATTCTCGCATCTTTGGTATAATTCCTACCGTTAATGGAGTGAACTTCTTACCTAACACACGTACATTTTCTTCATATGCCTCTGCTACACTTTCAGCATAGACTGCTTGTCTACATGGAACTGGGAATATGGTGGAGGTACGTTCTTTAATAATCTGTCTCGCATACGCATCTGGTCTAATTTGCTCTGAGCTACTTGGCAAGCCGATTACCATATCGATTAAGAAACTATCAAATCCTGTGTAGTCCGTTACGATTTCTTCCATTGAAGTCTTCTTCTCAATCTTTAATGTACCATGGTCTATACTTGCTACAATCCAGCCACCTTTACAACCATCTACTCCAATAGATAAGCTATTCTTATCCAAGGTATCTACTGAATCTAACTTTCGACCTACACCGCTTCCATACTGCATCACCTGTTCTACCATATGACCAATATTACCTTCCCCGGCAAATCTCCTTGTATTGAAAAAGTCTTCATTCAATTCTAACCAGTATAGGGGATGGATTTCCACCTTCAATTCAACTTCCCGCCTCAGATATCCAACATAGACTTCTACATAGCAATCTTGTTATAATAAGTAAAGTCCATCATGTGATTCAGTTTTATTTCCCCCTCACTAATTCCCGTCTCCTCATATAGTTCACGATATGCTGCTACAAATCCGTCTTCTTCTGGATCTATTTTTCCTCCAACAAAGTTGTATAATCCTTTGTATGGTTCTTTTACTCGCTTGCAAAATAATAGTTTATCTCTATTTACATTGTATACCATTATACAGTTATATCCTTGCATTGTTCTTCCTTTCAAATCGAATCCTATTGCAGTAACCCAATGATTCTCATACAGTTCTTTACCCTCTTGCAAAGTTCCTCGCTCAAAATCTCTTTGCATGTTATTCTTATTATAAATCATATCCATTACCTACTGTTCGTACGTTAGTTTTTGTTAGATGTTTTCATTATAACATGTCTAATGTATATTAAACTACAAAAAGCATTGCAATCTATCAAAAATCGCAATGCTTTTACTTATTTGTCTTTTTACTATGTTTAACTACTTGACTAAGAAGGTTTAGGCTTAATTCTTTGTCATATTCACTCATCTCTCTGACTATATCTAATATTTGTTTCTCTGTACTACTTTTTGTTTCATAAACAGCTTCCCTACCTATTAATTCATCAATCGTGATTTTATATAAGTCAGCAGTTTCCTTTAGGAAATGTATGTCCGGTGCTGAAGCTTGTCTTTCAATATTGCTAATTATTTGCTGTGATAAGTTCAGTTTATCTGCTAGCTGTTTTTGCGTATATCCATATTTTTTTCTTTGTTCTGCCAATCTATTTCCTATGTCCATAATATATTCACCTTCCTACCTGCAATTATACAATAAATATTAGTACAAAAAAAGTTGACTAACAGCATTGTTGTATTATATAATAATCACAAGTATATTGTTAGTTTGTGATTAAATAGTTGAACTTATACCACAATTTATTGTTTATTACATATGTTTCAACCTACTGCATAAAGCTTTTCAACTATTAATACCAAACATTAAACTCCCTCACACAATATACTCAAATCTTTATACACATTCCAATTCCATATTCTAAGCAGCACATTCTATTACCAAAAGTACGGGAATCCTTTCTTACTATGATTGTGCTAAGACAAAGAACAAGCTGAGACTTAATCTCAGCTTGTTCTTTGTCTTGTGATATATTCTACTCAAACTTCATACATAAAAAACTTCATTTGGAATAGGAATTCTATAAAATAGAATAACATCAAATGCTTTATCAAAATGATATCCCAACTTTTCTAATAAAGCATAGTTCAATGTTAACTAGCTCCTTTTTAATTAATCTTGAGGTATGGTAATAATAATTTTCCCTACAATGCCACGTTTTTCAGCATGTCTATGAGCTTCTACAATTTGCTCCATTGGATAAACTGAATCGATGATAGGTACAATGTCTTCATTTTGGACCATCTGAGCAAGACGTTCAAGTGATTTACGAGTATAGAATGCGACTACTAAACGAGTTCGATGTTTTCCACGCCATGAAGAAAGAATACATTTAAAAATATTACTAATAACAACTGTGAGCAATTTTCCGTTTGGTTTAAGGTTCTTTCTGTATGCTTCAAGTCCAATTCCAGCTGTATCAAAGATGATATCAAATAGCCCAAGTTCTTTAGGTGATGTTTTGCGATAGTCAAATACTTCATCTGCACCATATGACTTTGCTGCAACTAAAGTGTCTTTTGAAGATATTACAGTTACATGTGCTCCAAGTGCTTTTGCAATTTGCACACCAGTAATACCAACACCGCCAGCACCACGTATTAAGACTCTATCGCCAGCTTTTATTTTTCCTTTATCTACTAGGGCAGTTAGAGCAGTGTTTCCTGCACACGGAAATGCTGCTGCCTTAATCGGGTCAATTCCAGTAGGCATTAATGAAAGATTCTTTACATTCATAACAACGTATTGTGCGTTAGAGTTAGATTTTGGACCAGTTCCACCCCAAACCATGTCGCCAACTTTAAAGTCAGTGACATTAGGACCTATTTTGTCTACAATACCAACTACGTCTAGACCAAGAGTTTTTGGAAAGTTACGATGAATAATAGATGCGGCAGGATTTCCTTTTCGTACAATTAATTCACCAGCATTGATACTAGTGGCAATCATTCTGACAAGAACTTCTCCTACATTTGCTTGTGGAATTTCCGTTTCTTGAATCTCAAGAACTTCTGGACCTCCATGTTGATTATATACAACCCTCTTCATTAATTTGGGTTTAGAATTCATATTAAAATTTTCCTTTCTTAATTTATATTTACTTTTTTTCGGAACACCTAATTCCTTTACAGAAATGTCAGGGTGAATATATCTGCTTCTTTTTTGAGTTTTATTTTTATAGTTAATTGCTTGCTTTGGACAAGCGTGTATACAAGCCTTTGGCATATCGTATTCGACAATATAATTCGGACGCATATTTATCCCAAAACGCGCATCAAGGGTAATCCCTTGACTTTTAAGTATTGTATTTACCAAGAAAAATACATTTCCTGGAGCCACCACCATAAGTCGTAACTGTAAAGAAATACGCATCTTTACTTGGTGAGCTTTAGACTATTACCTGTTTCTGTAAAATAGAAAATCACATTTTTACTCATATTATTACCTCCTTATCTTAAAATTAGTAACATCTATTGCCGAATACCGTGCAAGAAAAAATCTTCAAAAGCTTCAGCAATGCCAACTCTGGCAACTCTACCCCTACGTTCTGCATCAATCAGTCCACAAATGCTCGACATAAAAACATTTGTCAAAAAACTGACATTGAAATCAATACGAAATGCCCCCTGTTTTTGTCCTCGTAAAAAAAATTTTTCCACAGCAATAAAGTAATCTGGACAGTTTTGATGTTTTAAAGACGAGAATGGTATAGATGATATCCAGCGGAATATCTCATAATCTTTGTAATGAGCAGCAATCAGCTCTTTTAGTCCTATAACATAATCTTCATACTCTTTTTCCGCTGCTTTAACAATGGATACTACTGTTGTTTCAGCTCTTTGTAACAATATATTTTGAAGATTTTCTCTTGTACCACAAAAACGATGTAATGTAGCTTTGCTTATACCGGATACTTCTGCTAACTCTTTAATTGTGTAGCGTGGGTTTTCAGACATAGCAAGTGCAATTCGTTTAATTAAATCATCCTCTTGTGTTGATGCCATAAATTTATCTCTCCTTAACATTTGTTTCTCAAATGAGACTTTTTTGTATCATATGAGAAATAATATACTAAATGAATAATTGTATGTCAATAGTAATTTGAACTATTCTATAACATTAGCATAGGAAGTAGGCCGAATATGTTATACGGCCAGTAGCACTACGAGAAGACAGGTTGTTTTCTCACTATTACATGGAAGTACACAAATATTACGAGGTCATACTATGACAATTGAATCATTACTACAACGCCTTCAACATCTACGAGTAGCACTTCTGGCTCCTCCAGCAGTGAAGAATCCATTGTAAGTGAATCGATTAGAGAATATGTAGTGAGATCAGGTAGATATTAATTCACCTAGTCTATATAATAATAAAAAGCAAGCATTATGAATCCTTAGCTAGGATTCACATTGCTTGCTTATTCAGTCACCATAATTAATATTTATTTTATTATTTCACTTGCTTTATCGCTATCACTAGATACGCACAAAACAACTACATTACCAATTCTTTTAACAACTGCTTTCTCTAACCTTTCAACTTCCTTTGGTTCATACCCCTCAAAACTAGCCTTTTGATCCGCCACTCTTTGATTTACCACATCTTCAATTCGTTTTGCAGCATCTTCTGAAGTTGCTTCGAAAACAGCTAATTCATCAGCAGTGGCATCTGTACTGCAGTATAAGATTTGTTTACTAACGTCTTCAGCATTCACATCATATAATAGTGCGATCATATCATCATTCATCTGATCCAAGTTCCCACCATACTCTACTTCATTCAACAGACGATTCGCAACATCTTCAGCATTAATGTTTGCTACCTCTTTCTTGCCACAACCAGTCAATAATCCTAACATCATAATTAATAAAATAATACGTTTCATATAAAACAACTTCCTCCTTCTTATTAGTAAACATAGCTAATTGCGAAACTCTTGTAAATATGGATAAGAGTTCCGCAATCGACTATTTACTTAACATCTCTTAAGTAGTTTAACCACTTTTGACTATATTCTTTATTCAAATGTACACCATCTGAACTTGCATTACTTGGCAATGCCGAATTACTATCCATTACGGCACTTGCCACATCTAAGTAAATATATCCATTCTTATCTGCCATCTCTTTAATCGCTGTATTAAACTTACTTATGTTCTCGTTATTATAGATGGAATCTTTGTCAGATTTCTCTTTTGAAACAGGTAAGATAGATTGTACATATATCGTCGCATTTGGTTGTACACTTTTAATTTCTTCAATTAATTTTTCATAACGATTAGTGAATACATCAAGATATGGCCAACCTAATTCATTCATTCCAAACATAACATAAACTCGGTTATATGTTCCTTCTTTCAAACCATCGATAACGGTTCCTCTAGATCCACTTTTCAACTTGATTACACTATCTTCCAATGCAGTATCAACTTTTAATCCTTTTGCTGCTAAGAATCTTGCAGATGTTAACCCTGTATTAATCTGTAATCCTTCTGTTCTAGAATCTCCAATAAAAACAGCATCTGCAAAATTATCTTTTTCGTTTGCATCTAAATTTTGTTCTGCATCATTCTCTATTTCTGCTTCAGGCTTCTTATCTTCTTCTTTTGCTATATCATTATTATTTTCTATGCTATGTTCTTCTGTATTATTTTCCTCTTGGTCACCTTCATCTTTTGTAGTTTCTATTGGTTTATCAGCTTCTTCTTTATCAAGTTTTTCATTATTTTGTTCATCTTTGTTCAATGGTTTTATATTCCCAAGTCCCTGATCTATAACACCTTCAACGGTAGGTATATCCGTAAAATGTGTCTGGTCCTTTGTTTCTTTCTCATGAGCAGTAGATTCTATAATAGATACACTAAATATCCCTGATAAAACTAGGGCAGCTAGCAATAATTGTTTTCTTCTTTTTCTTTTACGTCGTTTTCTTTCTTCTCTTAACATGATAACCATCTCCTTTATTATATTCTATCATATTAGACAATTTAATAGACCAAAAAGTTTTACCTTTTTTGATTTTTTTCGTGGAAATTTGTACAATATTTTCATTCTATTTTTTTGAAAGAACTTAAATCGACAATTCCAAATTGAAAGCCTATTATAAGAAAGAACACACTACCCCAAATATTCATATCCTCTTTCCCTTATCTTGTCAGCGCTTCAATTATTTTCTTGTATCCTCTCAATATAATCATTAATATATGGAGAATCACCACGAAATTCACTTAAATCATATTTTACGTCCTGATAATTTATTCCAATAATTGCATTGCGCTTAATTACATTCTTTCCTCTCCAACCGCAAGAGGTTTTACTGATTTTATCTTTAAAGTATTGGTTATTCATACTGGCATACGTATACATATCCTCATTCATATACTCTAACGTTTCGAATTCAGGTAACACATTGATTGTAACATCTTGATTATATGGACATTGCAACTGGCAAAAATCACATCCAAAAACATTCCCTTTTAATAAGGATATTTCTTGGTCTGATATCTCTTTCTTCTGTGTTATATATGATAAACAAATATTAGGATTAATTTGATGCTTATTGATTGATTTGGTTGGACATTCCTTAATACAATTAATACATTCACCACATTTCATATAGTCTCTAATCTGTTCAAAGGTATGCTTGTCTTCACAAGGAATTAAGAGATCTGTGATAATCTCTCCTAAGAATACATACGAACCATACTTCTTCGTAATAATCATATTATTTCTTCCGATAAATCCAACTCCAGCCAGATAGGCAATATACCGTTCAGGCAATGTATTACTATCCACAAAGCCCTCTGCTTTACCACCTAAAGATCTAATATATTCACATATTTCTCCTAAATATTGCATGACCACACGATGGTAATCGGGACGTTTTGTATATATGGAAAACCCATTATTGATATCTTCCCCCTCGTGATAATAAGGAAATGCAATTGAAATTATCGTCTTCCCATCCTCCATATAATGAGAGGGATTTATTCTTTTTTCGATATCATTTTCTTCAAATTCATTTTGTAATTTCTTCTCTTGCCTTATCTGATAAAATTCTCTTAGCTCATCAAATGCTCTACAAGGTATAAAACCAATGGTATCTAAACCTAACGAACTACAGAAATCCTCTATTTTCTTCTTCACGACTTTACCAACTTCCAAATTCATTTCTACTCTATATTTCTCAGTATATCATACCTTTTTTCTTCTTTCTAGTGGTATAGTGTACTCCATTGGTGAAATTTTTTTGTGTTTTATTATAGTAACATTCTCATATACTACTATTATATGATGTTAAGGAGGTTTGTATAGATGCGATGTGTACCGTTAGAACTAGCTGCCGAGAAGATATGTGATAAGAGTTCTATACCACCACTAATATTTGAACTTCCTCCAGAGCAAGGACGTCTTGTTTTAGAGAAAGCCCAAAACACTCCCGTATATAAATATCCAGCAAAAACAACGAAAATACTCATGAATTTAGGTAACTTAGGAACTATCAACGTTTACTGTATTTACCCAACAAATATTATAGGCACCCCAAATGTTATCTTCTATATCCATGGAGCTGGTTGGGTTTTTGGTAGTCTACATACACATGAAAAGCTTGTTCATGAACTAGCTGCTAGGACGAATTCAGTGGTGATTTTTCCAGAGTATTCTAGGTCTCCTGAAGCAAAATATCCTATCGCTATAGAGCAATGTTATCATGTACTGTGTCGTTTACCTCGATTATTTAGTAGATTGCGTTTAGAAGTTAACTTCTCCACATTAACTGTTGCCGGTGATAGTGTTGGTGGTAATATGGCAACTGTAATGACAATTCTTGCAAAGTACCGTAATGGTCCAAAGATACATAAACAACTTCTATACTACCCTGTTACCAATGCTTGTTTTGATACCGAATCGTACTGTATGTTTGCCGTGGATTACTATCTATACCGTGAAGGAATGATTTGGTTTTGGAATCAATATACCACGAGTGAGGAAGATCGAAATCAAATTACCGCTTCACCTCTGCGTGCTACCAAAGAACAATTGAGTGGGCTACCAGAAGCCATGATTTTAAACGGTGAGGCTGATGTTTTACGAGATGAGGGCGAAGCCTATGCAAGAAACCTTCGAGAAGCTGGTGTAGGTGTAACACAAATGAGGGTTCAGGCAATAATTCATGATTTTGTTATGCTAAATGCGCTAGATCAGACCAATGGTTGTCGTGCAGCGATGGACGCTTCAACTTCATGGATAAATCGAATGAATGACTCTTCCTTTTGTTTAAATTATCTAATATAAACATATAGTTAAAAAGAAACAAAGATAGCTTACAAGGAATTCCTCGTACTCTATCTTTGTTTTTGCCTATCTATATATTACGAACCGATACTTTCTTTAGTTCAACAACAGTCTCATCATCAACCTGCATACCAATCATACCATAAGCGTAAGCATTATCTTCCGCTACAAGCTTAACATCGTCAAGCATAACTTGAATCTGGCTCTTAACAACTCTTGTTCTCAACTGATATACTTTACCAATTTCTCTTTTAAGTGGTGCACTACTAAGAATCGATTCTGTATTCTCAAAATGTCGAATGATTTGCAACTCATTGTCCGTTATTCGAATTCCATAGGCTCGTAAACTTCCTTGAGAACGAAGTAACAGATCAAACTTTTGTCCTTGTTTAATTGAATATTCCAGATCACATTCATAATCATGCCAATAATAATCCCCTGTGAATATCTTCTCTGAATGTGATAATTGCACCCCTTCGTTCGAGACCTCTATCCCCTTTTCTGTAGGCTGATAATGTGTAAAACCACTTAACTCTTTTTGTACTGAACTATGCAAGGAATAGTCATCAAAAGTTAATGTGGAGAAATCAATAGAAACTTGTGGTTTACTCTCAATTATAAATGAATCCATATATACAATAACCTGTTCTCCGAAGTATATATCTTCATTTTCCAACGAAACAAGTTCTAATCCGACTTCTTTTATTCTTGCATTGTGGATAAATGGGACCTCATTTTCCAAATTTATCCACAAATCCACAAAGTTATCCCCAGTAATTTCCTTTTCGGCAAAGCGGTATTTTTTGTTTGCCGTCGAATCAATGCAGTATAGATATGCCATCAACTTCTGCCCTGTTACATTCTTAATATAACATGATACCTTATCTCCTGGATATGCAATCGGTGAGAAACATGGTTGATATCTTGCATCATGAAGATCTTCTGGTTCATAATATGTCTTTTGGTATACATACACCTGATTACCTGGATGCATATTGTTGCTAATAATCTTCAAGCAACGATCCCCTTCATATGCGTCTTCTGTTGTATTTGACACACGAAGTTCCGCATTCTTATAAGAACCTTTGATTCGGAATCCGTGAATAGCATCTACAAAAGCAAAATGAGAGATTCGTTTCCCTTCGTTTTCTAGTGCTTTCCACCATGATCTATATGGTTCTGGCATCTCCATTTCTGCAAGTTCGTATCCTAATTTGCAAAACATTAATGTATTCTCTGATAGGGTAGAGATATTCAAACTACCCACAATGCTTGATGCTATCATGATATCTTTAATCGGAGCAATTAGGTGTTTTGGTATTCCATCTGCCTGATTTTCTTCATACGTACCACATAGTACACCTAAGATTGCTCCAACATTACCAGCATTACAATCCGTATCGAATCCAAGTAGATTTACAATCTCCATTGTGTTTGCAAAATTTCCTTCTCCATATAGTAGTGCAATTGCTATGATTCCTGCATTCGGTATGATGTGACAGATTCCTTTATAGCAATCTGTCCAATACTTCTCTCTTAAGAGATCAAATGCTTCTTCACTACTTTTTCCTTCTTCGTAGAATTGAATCATCTCTGTGATTACTTTATAATAGTTTCCATCACTTTTGATAAACGTTAATGCCTCTTTCATAATAGAAAGAATATCGTTATTCTCATAAGCTAAAGCAATACAAGCTGCGATGTATCTAGCCCCTGCAATACCGTCGTGATCGTGAGTTACTCTTGCACTTGCTTCTGCTAATTCACATGCTAGAGAAGGATTTCCAGGTGCTACAAATCCAAAACAGTCGATGAAGATTTGTCCACCGATTTGTTCTGCCATCTCCATTCCATTTACATCCGCACTACCTGACTGTGGTGCTTCCATACCTGATAATAAATTATTATAGGCAGTATGCTCTGTTGAGAGTTCATTTCCCCACCAGAAGAATCCATGTTCTTTCGGTATATAATTAAGACATGTATATCCCATCTCTCTAGGCGTTATATTCTTATAATGTTCCAACCCTCTTACGAAGAAGATTGGGCCATTGCTATCATCATCAGCAGCGAAATCTTGATAATCAACCACGTAATCTTTCATCTCATTGCCATAAAACTTGGCAATCTTCTCTCTTGACCAACCTTCGATTGGAGCGCCCATTCGAATACCAATTACTTTACCAAGCCAACCTGCATAGGTTTTCTGTATATAATTATTACGAATCATCTTTACCCTTCTTTCATTCGTTATCGCAAAACTCAATTTATTTTCTTCAAGGCTTCTAAACTGACGTACTACGACACTTGCTACCTAACTAAAAGAGGAGTCGCATGATAGCCATCCAAACTTACTATATGTTCAAATACTCTATCATACAACTCCCCTTAATTAATACACTGTTATATTACACTTCTTGATCTAATTTAAATATAGCTTCTCTCAGATATTCTACAAACTTTTCTCTATCCACATCTAATAATACAGTCGTATTTGGTTTCTTCATGTCAAACCATACTCTTTTATCCGTAACCGACATACCTGCTGTTAATTCACCTTGTAGTTCAATATCTACATAATAATCTTTCGCCACAAAGATTTCTGGATGTAATAGATACATAACCGGGCAAGCATCAAAAATTGGACTACGATCAATATCTAACTTTCTAGAAAACTGAGAATAGAATTCTAATAAATCATATACAAAATCAGACACACGTCCCCTACCTTTGAATCCATCGATTTCGGTATGAAGAATACTTGCTGCAAGACTTACCTCTGTACCCGCTTGAATTAGAGGTATTCCTGAATGGAAAACAATATGAGCTGCATGCGGATCTACCCAGAAATTAAATTCTGCCGCTGCTGTTGAATTACCAGACGTTGCACTTCCTCCCATTATAGCAATACATTCTATACGTTCTTTTACTTCTGGATACATCTTAAGCAATAACGCAATATTCGTAAGTGGTCCAAGTGCAACAATTGTTACCTTATTATCTTCCATTAGAATCTTATCACGTAAGAATTCAACTCCATTTTGCTTAACGAAATCCATCGTTATCTTCTCTATAATTGGACCGTCCATTCCTGTATCACCATGTGCTTCTGGAGCAGGCGCGATTTCTCGTATTAATGGACCTGCCGCACCTTTTGCAACAGGTATTTCTTTATTCAAAACAGTAAGAACTTTAAGTGCATTCTCACTTACTTTATCTAATGTCTGATTCCCACCAACACAGGTAATACCAAGCACTCGTAATTGCTCTGTATTCGCCAGTGCTAACATAATGGCCATCGCATCATCATGTCCTGGATCACAATCAATTAATATTGGTCTCATCTATTTCACCTAACTTTCCTATCTATACTTATGAACTTCGGGTGCCAAAAGCCAATTTATAAATTTACTCTCATCAATTTGCACCAATAAACGTGTGAGCATGTTATGCCAAACATAGTTCACTTGCAACACGCTCTCGCTTGGATGAAGTTCGTAGTGGTACTAGTACCAACGACTTCATACAGTTGCTCATCGAACTATGTTTGGCATAACATTAGGCAAGTTTTATGTGAGGCTTTTGACACCCTCAGTTATTTACCCTATCTTAGTTTTCTTTCTTAGACTTACGAATGGAATATCCAACAAGACCTATGAATACTGCTACATAAGGTAAGGTACTAATTAATTCAGACGGCATATTCTGTAATTGCAATACATTACCTACAGCACTAAAGATACCAAATAGGAATGAGGTAATTACGGTTGGAATAACCATAGATTTACCCATAGCAGAAGCTGCAATTGCAATCCAACCACGTCCAGCGATCATATCTCTTGTGAACATAGATAGGTAACCCATTGACATGAACGCACCACCAAAACCAGCCAATAATCCACTTAAACATAATGAGATAAATTGTACTTTACGTACATTAATACCAACACTCGCTGCTGCACTTGGGTTTTCACCTACTGCTTTTATGTGGGCACCAAGTTTTGTTCTATTAAGCATTACGTAGATTACTACAATGGATATTAACGCTACATATACTAATACATTATGACCTGATAGAATTTCTCCTAGTACAGGAATATCTTTTATAATTGGTAAGTCAATCGTAGGAAGTTGTTTACTTGCTAAAGATGCAGAATTACCTTTTTGACCAGTGAACATATATAAAACATACACAGTAAAACTACTAGCGAATAAGTTAAGGGCAATACCTGCCATAATAATCTTAGTGCCTAAGTATAAACTTATATAGGCCATAAATGCACTGAATAAAACACCAACCAAAAGTGCTGCAAGTAAACCTACAAAAGCACTCCCACTATAGGCAGATGCCAAAACCCCTGCTAAAGAAGCAGTTAGCATCGTACCTTCCATCGCAATATTACTTACCCCCGCTTTATCAGAGATAACACTTCCTAATGAAGCAAACAAGATTGGAGTTGTTACACGAAGAATTGCAAATGCAAATGCTGGTGTTAAAAATAATGCTATAAAATTATTCATTCGTACATCCTCCTGTTATTGCTTTCTTACGTTTCATATATTTTACTACGAAATCTGCTGTAATTAATAATACAAGCGTCATCTCTACTATCGCAATCATTTCAACTGGAACATCTGTATTTCTAGCCATAATATCCGAACCAGTTCTTAAGTAACTTAAACCAAATGCTGCAACGAATGCTCCGATTGGGTGATCCTTTCCAAGCATCGCTACTAAACAACCATCAAAACCATATCCAGGTAAAGCAGACCATGTAAAGCGGTCATACATACTCATAAGATGCACACTTGATCCCATACCGGCTATAAATCCTGACATAAAATGAACGATCATTGTTAATGCAAAGAAACTCATTCCAGAGTACTTCGCAAATTCCTTATTAATACCTGTCATCTTGATGGTATAACCAAGTTTTGTTTTCTTATAGATTAGCCAAACAATTAGTGCAACAAGAATTAATAAGATAAATCCTGTTGTTACATTTGTCTTTGGTATTATTCCTTGTAGTTTTGCAGTCTCAAGGAATGCTTCTGAAGCAACACCGGTTACTTCCATATCTTTAAGATACGTCTTAAGAATATAGAAGCCAACACCAAATAGTATGTTGTTTAACATTAATGATGTAACCAACTCATTGGCATTATATTTTGCCTTGAAGAAACCTGATATACAAGCGATTAATCCACCAAAGATAGAAGCTCCAAGAATAACAATTGTTGAATGTACGAAGGAATTACCTAATTGTTTCGTAGCTAATATGGTTGCTACAATACCAGAGATATAGAAAATACCTTCGCCACCCATATTAAACAAACCACTTCTAAACAATAACGCTGCCGAAATTCCTGCAAATGCTAACGGTATCATTAGCTCTAACACGTTACCAAAATATCTCATATTAGTAAGTGGTGCAGTTAGTAATTTATTAAATGCGTATATTGGCTCTTCACTAGTCAAGAATAATACTACTAGAGTAATTAGAAGCGCAATTACAATAGCAGCTATAATTTGTACTATTTCATTTTTCACTTTACTACTAAGCTTCTTCATGGATACTCCTATCTGCACTAGATCCCATCAATTGTGCCTTTTCGATTTCTTTCTTATCTTGCTTTTTAATACCTAGCATATATAAACCTAATTCTGATTCCGTAACACCTGATAAGTCATTAAAGAATCCAACGATTTGTCCATCATACATAACAATGATTTTATCGCTAACTGCTAAAGCTTCACCTAAGTCAGCACTTAACAGTAAAATTGCTTTGTTATTATTTCTTAGTTCAATTAAACGTTCATGTATGAAACTAGCTGATCCAACATCTACACCTCTCGTTGGTTGTTCCGCGATTAATAATTCTGGGTTCGCATAGCATTCTCTTGCAACAACTACTTTTTGAATATTACCACCTGATAAAGATCCGATTTCTGTATCTTTTGATTGGCAAACTACACTGTAACGGTCAATAAGAGTATCACTCAATTCATTAATTGCTTTGTGATTCATAAATAACTTATGATTGAATTCCTTCTTATCATAGAAACTAGAAATCATATTTTCTGCAATACTAGCAGTTGAAGCAATACCTTGTCTCATACGATCTTCTGGAATATATGCGACTTTCCCTTTTTCACGTATATCTTTGATCTTCTTATTAAGAAGGGACACTCCATTTACATCAATCGTTCCAGACTTTGGCTTCTTATATCCGAACAATACTTCTACAAGTTCCGATTGACCATTTCCCTCTACACCTACAACTCCAAGGATTTCTCCTGAGTTTGCAACTAAATTGATGTCATCTAATAATCGTATTTTTCCGCTCTCTAGTGTGACATTCTTCATCTTCAAAATAGCTTGTTTATCTTTAACGTCCTTTTTAATGTTAGAATATTCATATTCTACACGACGTCCAATCATTAGCTCTGAGATACTTTCAAGACTTACTTCATTCGTGTTATGAGTAGAGATTAATTCACCTTTACGGATAACAGAGATTCGATCACTGATTTCTTTAACTTCGTTTAACTTATGAGAGATAAAAATTATGGTATGTCCATTTTCTTTAAACTTCTTAAGTTCTACAAAAAGTTGTTCTGTCTCTTGTGGCGTAAGTACTGCCGTTGGTTCGTCTAGAATTAATACCTTGGCACCTTTATATAGAAGTTTTAGAATCTCAACCTTTTGTTTCATACCGACACTTAATTTCTCAACTTTTTCGTCCATAGATAATTGGAAATTATATTGTTTCGCAAGTTCTTCTGCCTTCTTCTTGCTCTTTCTCGAATCGATAAAACTAAATCTTGTAGGCTCATCCCCTAACACAATATTCTGAAGCACTGTAAACGATGGTACTAACATAAAATGCTGATGTACCATACCGATTCCTATTGCTATAGAATCTAATGGAGATGCAAATGAAACCTCTTTTCCCTCAAATAAAATCTGTCCGCTTGTAGGTTTTTCAAGTCCAAATATAATCTTCATTAAGGTAGATTTACCAGCACCATTTTCTCCAACAATTGCATGAATTTCACCTTTACGAAAACCAACAGAGATTTTCTTATTCGCAACAACTCCATTGTCGTAAACTTTTGCAATATCTTTTAATTCTAATATATACTCTTGATTCATACATGAACCTCCATATGGTTGTGTAATAATATCGATGTGACATCTTCCTCTTGCTTCATGCGACTCCTAAGCGGAGAGTCTTTTATATAGATAGAAAAATCTATGAAACTTTTCTATTCATATAAAAGAGGCCTGCCTACTATTCATAAGCAGACCTCTGAAGTCTTTTCTTATCTCTTTATTTTTCTTTTTATGGTTGAACACTTTCTCTTAATGCTACAATCTCTTTATCTTTCATATTAAATGCTGTAGAAACTGTAACGTCACCAGCTTTTAATGCAGCTTCTGCATTTTCAACGATTGCGTTTACTTCATCAGTAACTGATGTTTTATAGTATTCATTCTTAGCAATACCTACACCATCTTCTTTGAAACCAAATTGTACGTGAGTTCCCCAAGGTAGTGTACCTTCTTTTGCTTCTTTAACAGCTCTTAAGATTGTTTGGTCAATTGTTTTGTAACCTGAAGTAATGATTTTTTTAGCTTTTCCAAGGTCTGTTTCAGCATATAACATAGCTTGGTCACTATCTACTCCAATTGCATACTTGCTTAGTTCGTTAGCTGCGTCAATAACACCATTTCCTGAATTACCAGCACATGCAAAGATAACGTCAACACCTGATTTATATTGATTTAAAGCGATTTCTTTAGCAGTTGCTACATCAGTGAAATCTCCAACATAAGATACAACTACTTTGATATTAGGATTTACTGACTTAGCTCCTTCAATATAACCAACCATAAAGTCGTTGATTCCTGGAATATCCATACCACCGATGAATCCAATTGTTTCATTTGCATCTGCTAATGCCATATCTGAAGTTGTTGCTGCAGCTGCAACTACACCACATAGATAACCGATTTCATTAGTAGAATAGAACATAGAATATACATTCTCTAAATCTGAACCTTCTTCTATATCGAAGTTGATGAATTTTTGTTCTGGATATTGTTCCGCTACTTTGTTCATATAAGGAGTGATTTGCCAGTTACAGCTAAGGATAACATCATATCCAGCTTCAGCTGCATCGATAAAGTATGATTCCCATTTTGATTCATCGTTACCGATTTCAATGATCTTTGTTTTCACACCATCTACTTGTTCTTCCACTAACTTCATACCTTCTACTGCTAAATCATAGAAAGATTGATCTCCTTGGAATGGAATTAATAATGCTGCTGAGTACGAATCGTTCGATTTTTCCTTGCTAGCGCAACCTGTTAACATTCCAAGTGCCATAACACATACTAATAATAATGCTACTATTTTTTTCATGTTTAAATCCAAGCCTTTCTTTAAGTTGTATAAGATTTATCTCTTACACATTTTCCTTGTATTTATCTGCATCAGCGCCTTGTGCACCTTTTACAGTCGTCGTAATTGCCGCTATACCATTAGCATAAGCGACCGCTTCCTTTAGCTCTTTTCCTTGTAAGATTGCTACGGCAAATGCTCCGTTAAAAGCATCCCCCGCCCCAGTTGTGTCCACAACTTGGATCTTTCTTGCTTCGATGTTAACAATTTCGTTCCCATCATGATAATAAGCACCATGTTCACCAGCACTCATAATAATCTTGTTTGGATACTTAGCTAAAGTTGTCTTGTAATCTTGCTTAAAGATAGAAACTAATTCTGTTTCATTCGGTATCAAGTATGAAACCTTTTCTATATAATCAGGATTGATATCCCTTGCAGGTGCTGGATTCAAAAGTACATTAACTCCTTCTTCCCTACACACATCAATCGTATAATATACAGTTTCTAATGGAATTTCTAACTGTAGAATTACCATGTCCGATTCTCTAATTACATGACGAATAGAATCAATGTAGTTGCAATCTACTAATGCATTTGCTCCAGGTACTACTACAATGTTGTTATCCTTAGGACTTGTTGTTACTATTGCAATTCCTGTTGGAGCTTCTGATACAATACGAATATATTCACTATTCACTTGGCTTTGATGTAATGCATCTAAAAGAATTCTTGCATATTCATCTGTTCCAACACATCCTGCCATTGTAACATTGGCTCCTAATTTCGCAGCGCATATTGCTTGATTCATTCCTTTACCACCTGGTAGTACCTCGAAACTATTGCTTGATACTGTCTCTCCTGGTACAGGAAGTTCATTTACTTGAACCATCAAATCTGCATTCAAACTTCCGATAACGAGTATGTTGTTCAACCGAACATCCCCCCTTTTAATGATTTATCTTTTATTTATCTCTAAATGTTCCTTAGAAAGCACCTTGACTTTCGAATTACATTCTTTCGTACTTTGTCTAATAATTAATGTATTATCTAACTGTATGTTGATTGGTGGAGCTATGGTTTTATCAATCAATCGCACAATGTATTCACTAGCTTTAGTAGCCAATTCGGCTAACGGCTGCGCGATTGTCGTCAACTTAGGATGAACAAATTCGGCTATATCAATATTATCATAACCTATGACTTGTACTTGATCTGGAACTAGTATCCCTAACGCTGAAAGAGAGCCTATACATCGAATTGCTGTAAGATCATTCCATGCAAATATCCCATCTACACCATCTTCAATCATTTCCTTCAACGTTTCACTATCAATATCAGTCTGTTTCCTAATTGCATAAGATACGTTATGTTTTACCGCTGTTTCTAAGAACATATCCTCACGTATCTTTGCCGGGATAATCTGTTCATTACTGCTAATATACAAGATTTTCTTACACCCGCAAGAAATCAGATGCTCTGTTGCTAACATTGCACCTTGTTTGTTATTGCTTGTTAACGTGATATAGTTTAGATCATCTTCATTAATTCGATCTAACAGAATTATCGGAATATCTGTCTTCAACTCCATGAATTCGTGAGAACCTGTAATTAAGATAATTCCATCAAAACAATTAGATATTGCCATGTTAAGGTAATTTCTCTCTAAATCAATATCACCATTCGTATTACAAAGTACCGTTTTATATCCCTGTTTTAAGAGATTTTGCTCTATTATATGAACCAGTTCTGTAAAGAAAGGGTTGCAAATTGTTGGAATCATGACACCAATTGTTTTACTATGATTTGACTTCATTGCTCTAGCTAGTTCATTGGGCATATAGTCTAATTGATCGCAAGCATTCTTTATTTTCTCTTTTGCTTCCTCGCTTATGTACCCGCTTGCATTCAAGTACCGGGACACGGTAGATGTACCAACTCCAGCTAATTCTGCCACCTGTTTAATCGTTGCCATTATTTCCTCCTGTATGGTATCGTTGCCACATAATCATGATAGTTTATATTTCGACATATGTCAACAATTAATCGCACGATATTTCATAGTTTTTTCCCATTAATAAACCAGGCTAAACAATAGTATAAGCAGAGTTAATATAACGAATATTTCTTACTATTTTTATGTATATTTCCCTTTAAATGGGCTTAAAAAGTGCAAAAGATAGAAGGAATTGTGACTTACAATTCCTTCTATCTTTTTATATTTTATTACTTACGTTTGCATTCCAAAACGCTATTGATTTCATATTACTAAAGTACGAAGTTTGAGTAATGATTTGGTTGTCAAAAGCCAGCCAGAAAACTTGCCTCCGTCAATTTGCACATATAAAACTTGACTAATGTTATACCGAACGTAGTTCGATGA